>VAPC010345387.1_pt1 | contig 11715 bp, 10 predicted proteins | sample 3395121 | NCBI WGS metagenome assembly VAPC01 (sample SAMN08290434, study PRJNA428436) | hydrothermal vent metagenome | isolation source: Deep-sea hydrothermal vent chimney | place: Indian Ocean: Southwest Indian Ridge | depth 1711 m m
CTCATTCAGGGGTGATTATTTCTCAGCGGGTGATATGGGCAGAAAAGATACCGATGGTTACTACAGCATCGTCGACCGGAAGGACAACATGATCATCACCGGCGGTGAGCATGTTTACCCATCGGAAGTGGAGAGTGTCATATGCTCCCACCCGGGAGTTTTCAGTGCGGCGGTGATCGGACTGCCCCACGAGAAATGGGGTGAGGCAGTTACTGCCATCGTGGTTCCCAGGGATGATCATTCTCTGGAAGAGGAAGAGATTATCACTCATTGTGCCGGTGAACTGGCGTTATTCAAAAAGCCGAAGGCGGTAATATTCATTTCACAGGATGAGATGCCCACAACGGGCAGCGGCAAGATACTGCACCGGGTACTTCGAGAACGCTTCAGTGGCGGGCAGACCTGACAATCACTGATAACATAACGGGGAAAACATCATGGAAGATGCGATGACCATCAGAGGATGGATGATGACAGGTGCCGGTCAGCCTTTCGAAGAAGGCTCGATTCCGGTCGAATCGATACAGCCGGGTGAAGCTCTCATCGAAGTTGCCGGATGCGGTGTCTGTCATACAGATATCTCCTTCCTGCATTTTGGTGTCAAGACGCGCGCCGGGCTTCCCCTGGTCCTGGGGCATGAAATCAGCGGTACGGTTGTGGAGGTTGGCGCCGGGGTGGACACCTCACTGGCCGGTAAACCGGTCCTTGTGCCGGCTGTCCTGCCATGCGGTGAATGCGAATTATGCAGGTCGGGTGACCTCAGAATTTGTCGTGCACAGATAATGCCCGGCAATGACCGGCATGGGGGCTTCGCATCTCATGTTGTTGTGCCGGCTCGTTATCTATGTCCGGTCGATGATACGGTACTGGCAGATCACAAACTGTGGGAGCTGGCAATCGTATCAGATGCCGTAACCACACCGTTTCAGGCTGTCAGACTTTCCAACCTCAAGGAGGACGATCTGGCGGTGGTTATCGGAACAGGTGGGATCGGGATCCATGCTGTGCAGATAGCAGCGGCGGTGGGAGCGAAAGTAGTGGCTCTCGATATTGATGATGTCAAACTGGATGTGGCTTCCAGGCATGGTGCCGATGCCGTTATCAATGTATCCGGTCTGGATATCAAAGAGATCAGGGGAAACCTCAAAGAAGAAGTATCACGCATCGGTGCACCGAAATTGAAATGGAGGATATTCGAGACATCCGGAGTGGGAGCGGGGCAGGAGCTGGCCTACTCCCTGCTCAATTTCGGAGCTCATCTGGCAGTTGTCGGTTTCACGATGGACAAGCTGGAGTTGAGGTTGAGCAATCTGATGGCATTCGATGCAACCGCCATGGGGAACTGGGGCAGCGATCCGACGCTCTATGCCGAAGTGCTCGACTGGATAGCCGACGGTAGAATCCAGGTTAAGCCATTTATTGAAAAACATCCTCTAAGTTCGATTAACGAGGTGTTTGATTCGGTGCATGCAGGAGAACTTCTGGGCAGGGCAGTTCTCGTTTAATCAGAGGAGTTGTAGAATGTCACTCACCGAATCGACAATGCTGCCAATCGGCACTGTCGCTCCTGATTTCATTCTCCCTGACACCGACGGATCGAAGGTATCGCTGGAAGATCTGTCCGGCAATGTCGGGCTGGCAGTGATCTTCATGTGCAACCACTGCCCCTACGTGAAACACATACAGTTCAAGCTGGCAGATCTGGCCTGGGAGTATCAGGAACTGGGGATTCAGTTCGTCGGAATCAACTCGAACGATATCGAGGCGTATCCCGAAGACAGTCCCGAGCTCATGAGAGATGATAAAGCACGGGTCGGCTATCCCTTCCCATATCTGTTCGATGAGACCCAGGATATTGCCAAAGCCTACCGGGCAGCCTGCACACCCGACATCTACCTGTTCGACGGTGACAATAAACTTGTATACCGTGGCCAGTTCGACAGCAGCCGCCCGAATTCGGGTGACCCGACCGGCGAGGATCTCCAGGCAGCGATGGACGCTCTTCTGGACAACCTGCCGGTGCCGGAAGATCAGGTCCCGAGCATCGGATGCAACATCAAGTGGAAGCCGGGAAACAGTCCTGACTACTTCGAGTAGTACTCGCTCAATGGGTACCGATCACAATAGATCTTCTTTCTGGTGCCCGCTCACCGTGCAACTATGGTCGATCCTGTAGAAGCGCTGAACTACGAGTAGGCTCGGGACACTCTAAAAGAGGTCGTCCAGTTCGTCCGCCGAGCCTTCCGGCATCTCTCCCTGCTCCTGAAGAGTCCTCTGCAGCAGTTCGCTCTCCAGTTTCGTAAACATCGGATCGAGCTGATAAATGAAGTAGGGGATACCCTCATCCTGGTTCAATCTGGCTGTAAGGGCCTCCACCAGGTCGGGAGCGCCGACAACGGCCACAACCTTTCCAGACGCATCCAATAGCTGGTATGCACCTGGTTCAGCCGGAACTTCAGCAACCTGCCCGGCAGTGAAATCAAACCATTCACGCGGAGGCAGGGCAGCAGGCTCGATCTCCAGGCGGGTGTCGCAGCGCAGACAGCGGCCACCTTCGGCTTCCGACCCGCTGCAGGTCAGACCCGGTTCCACGGTATTGAATGATCTGCGTTCTTCCAGGGCCGGCCGGGGCATCTCCTGCCGCTGCAACGCCGCGAATCCTTCTGCACACCCCGGATATGACGGAATTGAATCACGTTCAATCAATTGAAGCGAGATATCTCCGGAACCTCCCAGGAAGGAATCAACAGCTTCAGCAGTGCGTCTGGCGGAGGCAACAGCCTCTATAACCGATAGAGGGCCGGTGGCGAAATCGCCTGCAGCGAATACTTCCGGTCGATCAGTCGTGCCTTTCCCGGCATCGATCTTCAGAGGAGAGGCGTTGAAATCCCAGTCTGTCTCCTGACCGATAGCCAGGATCACACTGTCGGCGCGAAAGGAGCATTTTTCACTGTCGTCATATGTAGGAGAAAATCTCCCCTCCTGGTTAAAAACTGAGATACATCGTCTGAACTCGATACCCTTCACTGCTCCATCATCGCTGTGGATAGAAGTGGGTCCCCACCTGTGGTGGATGTTCACACCCTCTTCGAGGGCCTCCCTGATCTCCGTTTCGTATGCAGGTATCTCATCTTCAGATTCGAGGCAGAGCAGGTCGATCTTTTCGGCACCAAGTCTCCAGGCCGACCGTGCCACATCGATGGCAACGTTGCCGCCGCCTACGATCACACAACTGCCGTGCAGATCAGGAGCTGTTCCGATGTTGATCTCACGCAGGAATTCCAGTCCCCGGTAAACCCCGTCCAGATCGCTTCCAGGCAGGGGAATCGTTTTGCTCCGGCCGGCACCAATGGCGAGAAGCAGGGCGTTATACCCGTCGCCGAGCAGCTCCTCCACGGTCCCATCACTTCCCAGCTCGAAACCGGTGACTACTTCAATGCCAAGATCGGTGATTTCGGTCAGTTCACGGTCCAGCCCCCCGCGTGGCAGTCGAAAGGCAGGGATGGCGGTCCGGAGCATGCCCCCGATACCCTCTTCTTTGTCCAGCAGTGTCACGCGATGTCCGGCAGCGATCAGGAAATAAGATGCCGTCAGCCCGGCCGGGCCGGCACCGATGACGGCAACTTTCTTCCCGGAGGGGGCGGGAGTCGGGAAGGCACTCTTCCACCTGCCGTCGTCCTCTTCGGCGGCTGTCCTCTTTATCGCCCTGATTGAAATCGGTTCGTTGATTTCACCGCGGCGGCAAACCTGCTCACAGGGGTGATAGCAGATGTGTCCGAGAGTGAAAGGCATTGGTGCACGTTCCCGAACGACAGCGGCAGCGTCGGCAAAGCGGCCTTCGGCTGCAAGGCCCACGTAGAGAGGCACGTCGGTTCCGGCAGGGCAGCCGGCCCGGCAGGCGACCAGTGCATCGTGTCGATCTCCTGCAGGAAGATCCCGGTCGCGCAGCGCACCTGTTGGACAGACTTCCACGCAGGCTGTGCAGAAATGGCAGTCCGACTCGGCCAGTGAAGGAGCTTTCGCGCCGATCCAGACCCTGCCCTCACTGACCGTGAAGCCAATGGCGTCCACTCCGCGCAGATCCCTGCATGCTCTCACGCAGCGAGTGCAGCCGATGCACAGATTGTAATCACGCGTTAAGAGCGGATCACTGGTTGCCTGCGGTCTGTTTTCGGGATGGAAACGACCCAGATTGGCGGGCAGACCGACATATTCCGCAACCCTTTCAAGTTCGCAGTTGCCCAGCAGAGAGCAGCATCGTTCATCGACCGGGACATCTGTTGAACAGGGTTCCCTGCTGCAGCCGACCTTCTGTGCACACGTCAGGCATGCGTGAGGATGATGGTGGAAAATCCCGGCCAGTTTCTCCCGGCGGAGTTCTTTCAGATCTTCTCTTTCGACCTGAACCTGCATGCCCTCTTCGACCCGGGTCATACAGGCTCGAACCGGTTCTGCCAATTCTTCCACGGCAACCATGCAGAGGCCGCAGCCTTCATCGGGTCTTTCAGCAGACCGGTCGGAGGTGATCTTCTCACTGCCCTGGAATACTTCGGGCCATTCTTCGAGACCGTCCCAGGGTGGCAGGCCGGGATGAGCGCAGAAGGCAGGTATGTAGAGACCGGCCCCCCTTGAAGCTTTCAGAATAGTGGTACCGGATGGAACCTCGACGGCACTGCCATTAATAGTAAGCCTGACGCTGCTCATTATATGACCTTATATGATCTTCATGGGGCTGGAACTAGCCACATGGGATCCTTGAAGATTACCAGGAGTGCTCGATTGCACCAGGTTCACAGGCCGCCGTGCAGGGCAGGGGAGGCTGCGAGCCGACCGGTTTGCATTCGGCGCACGAGTACTTGATCTTTTTCCTGTGTTCATCCGTGACGGCTGCCACGACATCGTCGTAATCGTCGGTAATCATTTCCAGTACCCCCGCCGGGCACGCAGCAACGCAATCATTACAGGATGTGCACAGGTTGCTGTCGATCGTGATGAAGAATTCTCCGGAGCCGTCCTTGTAACCATAGTTTGCTCTCATGACCTTACTTTTCCTTCTTTCTCGGCCAGAGCCCTGGCAAAGAGAGCACCTCCCAGAGCACCGGCGATCTGGGTGTCATGTTTCGGCTCGAGTGCCTCCACACCCATTTGTTTTGTCAGTCGCCTGACGACTCCGGCGTTCTTGGCGATGCCTCCGGTTATCGCGAAATCTTCCTCCACACCTATCCGTTCGAGAAGGGCGAAGACACGATCGGCCATGGCGGAACAGTACGCAGCCAGTACATCGTTCTTGGGCCATCCCTGACGCAGCAGACCGGTTGCTTCCGATTTGGCGAATATTACACATGTACTGCTTACAGGCTCCGGTTCCTCATCTATATCGAAGCTCAGATCCCCTATCTCCTCGATCGAGATCTCGAGCAGGTCGGCGAACACTTCCATGCCGCGTCCCGTTCCGGCGGCACATTTGTCGTTCATCAGGAACTCCTGGACCTTCCCCTTCTCGTCGATCCGGATCGCCTTGCAGTCCTGGCCGCCCATATCCAGAATCGTCCTCACGGCAGGGCCGTACATGTAGTTCGCACCTCGTCCGTGACAGGCGATCTCTGTAATTGCCCGGTCAGCAAAAGGTACGTTCACGCGCCCGTAGCCGGTACCCACTACGTAATTGAGGTCATCCAGGGTCATTCCGGTGTCTTCAAAGGCCCAGTTCATGGCATTCTGTGCACTCTCGGGGCTGTCTGAACCGGTCCGCATGTTGCTGTAGGCGAAGAGTTCTCCATCGGTCATTATCACCGCCTGCGAACTGACCGATCCGACGTCGACTCCGGCCGATATCACACCGGCCTGTTGCCAGTCTCTGTCAGGATCTCTCCAGTTGTATTCTTTCCAGCGCCAGTACTCGGTCGTCATGACTGCTCACCCCTTTCGCTGTCTGCTGCGGCCCTTTCGGCTGCCACCAGGGCGGCACCTATGGCTGCTGTGTACTCCGGATCGGGTGGTATCAGCAGTTCTGTCTCCAGGTCGCGGCCGAGTGAATCTATGAAGCCGACGTTGTAGGCCAGACCACCAACCAGAGCCACTGCCGGTTCTATTCCGACCCGCCGGACCATTGAGCTTATCCGGCTGGCTATGGCATCGTGGACAGCGCGGGCGATGTCTTCCTTCGGGGTCTTTGCATGAACCAGGCTCACCACTTCCGACTCGGCGAACACAGCACACTGGGCATTCATCGGGATCTCTCGATCCGACCTCAGAGAGAGAGCTCCGAACTCTTCCAGCGGAACTTCCAGGGCGCGGGCCATCGACTCGGTGAAGGAGCCGGCTCCGGCCGCGCATTTTTCGTTTACGACGAAGTCGAGTACCTTGCCCCCCTCATCGCATCTGACACCGCGACCCTCTTCGGCACCCACGTCAATAACGGTCCGCACGTTGTCGAAGAAGAAGTGTGCTCCCCTGGCTGCCGCCCCGACCTCCGTAATGTCGTCACGGGCCATGGGGACATCTTTCCGGCCTGCTCCAGTAGAAGTGATGTTCGGGATTTCGCTGTAATCGAGGTCGGCTGTCTGTGATGCCTGTTTCAATGCCTCCTGAAGTGCACCCTCCGTGTCGAGCCCTGCCGTAACCAGCGACTTGCTGATAATCTCTCCGTCGCGGAGGAATACCACCTTGACATTCTTGGCACCCATGTCCACACCAATTGAAATCATGAATGTAAACTCCCTTGTTCTTTATCAGGCCATGGCCCGGCTCAGATCGAGCGTCTCCATGAATGCATCGATCCGGGTCATGGTTCTGGCTTCATCGAATTCCCGCTCATCACCCATGTTTCCCTCGAATGTCATGACAGGGTATCCTGCTTCCTGCAGGGCCAGCCTGTTCTCGGCTATTCCCACCGAAAGGCCTTCGCAGCCGCGGTTGTAATGCAGCATTACACCTTCGAGCTGCCACTCCCTGGCGATACGGATCATCATCTCGTTCTTGTAGCGGGGAGAATAGAAGTGCTGCCACTCCGGTTTGCTCAGGTTCCAGTCGGCCAGAACGCGCAGGGCCTGCTCGCGCGTTTCCAGCTTGATCCCCAGTTGTTCGGGAGTGGTCCGCGGGCCCCAGCTGCCGTCGGGTTTGACCTCCCAGATACCTATCAGGCCGAAAGTGTATAGTGAACCCACAGAAACCACTCCGAATTCCTCCAGATAGCGGAAAATCTTGAGGAAGCCCCAGGGAGGCTGTGTATCGGAGATCAGGCGGCACCTCTCGTTGGCTACCGCTGCAATTCCATTATCTACCCGATCCTGTACCTCGTCGCGGAGTTCCTCGTAGAAGTCAGCCACCGATCCGGCGTGCTTCTCAAGCGTGCCCAGCACGTAGAGAGAGTACATGGTCTTTTCATCCAGAGGAGCTGGTATCGCCTTGTTGAGGGTGCAGATCTCGGCCCAGAGGGAGGTACTGCGGCACTCATTATTTACCGCCTCGATGAGCAGGTCGTCGTTATACTCACGACCCGTTACTTTTTCCATCCACTCGATACCATCCATCATCTGGCCCACCACGTAATCGAGCCCATTGTCGTCCAGCTCTTCGTATGGACCGCATCCAACATCGATGCAGAAGCTGGGGATATCGGGCTCCATGTCGGTGACCACCTGGTACCATTTTGCATGGCTGCAGCAGATGTGATCCTGCCAGATGAAATCGGGTTTGGGGAATTTGCCTCCGAATGCATACTCGTCGAGCAGGATCGAACCCCAGTAGTTTCGCATGTAGGAACAGAGGTCACGGGCATAACCCGCCTTTTCAACCGCTTCCAGACATCGTGTGGAAAACTCCCTGTTAAATGCGATAGAGGCTCCGTAGGGCTCCGATGTTATCGACCTGACATCAGTTCCCAAACCGGCAGGGATGGCGTCGAATGACCATGCACCTCCAGCCCAGCGGATGGCTCCTTTTCCGTGGGCATCTGCATAGTCGGTGTAGTATTCCTGCCTCAGTTCCTTTGCTTTATTCCAGCATTCCAGGGGCCTGGTGGGGTACTTTGCATCGGCCATCTCATGCTCCTTTAACCCGATCTTTAAGAGAATCCGGGTGAATTAGAAAAGGTCCTCGTCGCTCAGCATCTCCAGGAACGCCTCCACACGGACCCTGAACTGTCCGAGCGGCACCGTGACATCGAATTCCAGGAAGAGTGTTTTTATTCCGGCCTCATGGAAGGCTTTCTGAAGTGCGGGGATATCCAGCTCATGCGGATCGCAGAACTTCTGCTGTATCAGGATTGCCCCGCTTGCATCGTAGTCCTTTGCAAGCTCAAGCACATGCGGAATACGGGTACGTACCGGCCAGTCTTTCGAGGGACAGGCGGGACGCTCAACGTAACGGCGGGCTATCGACTCGAGCGGATCTCCGCCGTTCGATTCTGCTTCATTCCAGAAATACCGCGTCCCGGTGCAGTGATCGTCGATAACAACTGTCGCTCCTACCGACTCAACCATCTCGACGAAATCGGTATCGTCATCTTCGCTGCCGACCAGCATAAGACGTACTCCGGTGGAACGGCCGGTCGAGTGATCCTTCAACCGGGGGAGAACCCTCTCCATCTCCCGGTTGTGGTCCTCTTTCGCAGTGGTCTGGCTGGAAACGGTCAGGTACATGGCCTCCAACCCGGTCAGTGGAGGATTCTCCTGTTGACGCAGGTCGTAGATTTCTTTCTGATGCCGGCGATTCCGGTTCATCAGTTTGATTCCGCCATTCAGCTTTTCATCTGAAATCGGTTCACCCGACCACTCCTCCAGGGAACTCTTGAATTTCTCCAGTTCGCCCCTCAGGAATGGTACGGCTCGCTGGCTCTGCACATGATTGGGCATCGGCAGGTAGTAGCTGAAATCGATCGGAATGTGCATCTCCCAGCTAGAGAATGCCTGCCTGATGTGCAGGCACGACTGGGCTATCATGATGCCATCCAGGTAATCGAACCGGCCCTTCAATCCCTGTGCAAGGCAATCGCGGCAGAAGGGGCAGAACATGCCGAAGATATGGGGCTCGGTTAAGTCCTGAGGTTCATGACTTCCCAGAATCCGCACCGGGAGGATATCGGCGGCACAGAGGATCTCTTCCGGAACGTATGTACAGAAGTATCCCATCACTTTTCCGCCTGTTTCCTCTTTCCAGTTCTGTGCGTAGGAATGGCGGTTTTCGGCCCATTTCTGGAACTGCTGCATCATATTTACTTCCTCCCGCAATTCGTGTGCAGCGCTTGCTACAATATACTCGTTCGAACGTTCGTTCGAATATTAATTCTAGGCGTGTGGTAAGACAGAGTCAAGGCGGTTTGGCCATAATTCTACACTTCAGACACTGAACATCGGTACCTATCCCTCGTTAAAATTCCACCCTGCTTGATAATGGAAATCCATGAATCTCCATGATCGCTCACAATCTAAAAGTCGCAGATTGGTGGCGGGGGTCCGCTACGTTTTATACCGTCAAAACGCTACTGAAACCTCTAGCAAGTACTCCTCATTTGCCACAAACGCTTATTCTATGCAGTCGAATGGAATATTGGCGAGGGACAGGGTAAATAGGAGCTTGAAACAGAAGATGTAGAATACGTGTAACTTGTTATGATTCAAAGAGGACGGAATTTTTCGGGGGGACAGATTGTGCACATTGACATATTGTCCATTATTCTGTACGTTATACTATGTAGCGGTTAATAAAATGAACAATAAATGAGAATAATTATGAAACGTTCAGCCTCAGCGATACCGATCCCGATCAGGCGAGCCTTGCGCAAGTTTGGTCAGGATATCCGTGACGCAAGATTGCGACGACGAATTCCGGTAGTCGTCATGGCCGAAAGGGCGTCAATCAGCCGCACTACGCTGAACAAGCTGGAAAAAGGCGAACCGGGCGTCTCGATTGGCAGCTATGCCACCGTGCTTTTCGTATTGGGTATGGCCGAAAGGCTCAGCGATCTGGCGGATGTGAAGAGCGATATAGTGGGGCTTGAACTGGAAGAGGAGCGTTTGCCCAAGCGTATCCGGAAATCAGGCCGGCGGAAATCGGTTCAGCCTGACCTGAAAATAAAAAAAGTGTAAAAGCAATGGATACCGAAGTTCTTGTCTATGTTGATGTTGACGGCGCTTCGTACCTCACGGGACGGCTATGGGCACGAGTACGTAAGAACCGTCAAAGCGCCACATTTGAGTATGAACAAACATGGCTTGAGTATAAAGACCACTTCTCCCTGGAGCCGGCTTTAAAACTGGGTTCCGGTCCCTATCACACGGCAGGGGATAAACCTTTGTTTGGCGCAATCGGCGATTCCGCGCCCGATCGCTGGGGCAGGATGCTCATGCGCCGGGCCAAACGTCGGAGCGCAGAACGTGCAGGCGAGACGCCACGCACTTTGATGGAAATTGACTATCTGCTGATGGTCGATGACGAAGTGCGGCAGGGCGCATTGCGATTTGCGACCACGGAGGGTGGACCATTTCTTTCCGCACGTGATGCTGCCCCCATTCCACCATTGATTGACCTGCCAAAGCTGTTATCGGCTGCCGACCATGTGGTCAGCGATTCTGACAGTGATGAAGATTTGCACCTGTTGCTTGCGCCTGGCTCATCATTGGGTGGTGCCCGTCCCAAGGCTTCTGTCCGGGACAGGGACGGGGCGTTGGCGATTGTCAAGTTTCCGCACCGAGGTGATGAAATCGACACTGTGAGATGGGAGGCAGTCGCGTTGACGCTTGCTGCAAATGCAGGTCTTTCGGTGCCGAAATGGCGATTGGAGAATGTTGTCGATAAGCCGGTCCTTCTCTTGCGACGCTTCGATCGCATGGACGGCATGCGCATCCCCTTTCTGTCAGCCATGAGTATGCTTGGTGCCACAGATAACGAGGCTCGCAGCTATCTCGAATTCGTGGATGCCCTGCGTCAGCACGGGGCAGCTCCGAAAGAAGACATGCACGCCCTGTGGCGGCGTATCGTCTTCAGCATCCTGATTGCCAATACGGACGACCACCTGCGCAATCACGGCTTTCTTTATGAAGGCCCCGATGGATGGCGGTTGGCTCCGGCATATGACCTTAATCCTGTGCCTGTGGACATCAAACCACGCATCCTGACGACAGCGATCAATCTTGATGACGGTACAGCATCGGTTGATCTGGCGATGAGTGTTGCCGAGTATTTTGAACTCACGACTGATAAAGCGCGCAGCATAGTATCTGAGGTCGAAAGTGCAGTGGCCCAATGGCGAGAGACTGCAACAGGCTTGGGCTTTCGTGCCGGCGAAATCGACCGCATGGCATCAGCCTTCGAGTATCAATCATAATATGGATTACTACGGATTTATTATTCAGGGCACCATCCAACAAGGCCGGTTGAAATGATCCGTTTTGGTGTTGTCGGCTTCGGGCTTCATGCCCAAAAGAGATTGATGCCTGGCTTTCTGCAGTCTGAGAAGTGCACAGTGTCTGCACTATCCCGCCGCAATCCCGAGAAAGCGATACAGTCAGCTGAAGAATACGGTATCCCTCGCGCATTCAGTTCGACAGAGGAGCTGTGCAGTTCAGAAGAGGTGGATGCCGTATTCGTAACTTCTCCTGATGCACTCCACTATTTCGATGTGCTCTGTGCAATTGAGCATGGCAAGCCAGTGCTTTGCGAAAAGCCTATGGCCATGAACGGCAGAGAAGCAGCCGAAATGGTGACTGCTGCAGA
>VAPC010298487.1_pt1 | contig 11685 bp, 9 predicted proteins | sample 3395121 | NCBI WGS metagenome assembly VAPC01 (sample SAMN08290434, study PRJNA428436) | hydrothermal vent metagenome | isolation source: Deep-sea hydrothermal vent chimney | place: Indian Ocean: Southwest Indian Ridge | depth 1711 m m
ATACAGGGTGCAGTGCTTGATGTCAAGTTGAAATATCTAAACGAGTGGATAGAAAAGAGAAGGGGAAATGCTGCACTATACAAACAATATCTTGGGAGTATACAAAAAGTGGTCATACCTCTTGAGATGCCTGGAGTAAAACATGTGTATCATCTATTTGTTGTCCGTGTTCCCGATAGAGACGGGTTGATGGAATATTTAAGGGACAATGGAATCTATGCCGGCATTCACTACCCTGTGCCATGCCATCTTCAGAAAGCTTATGGTTTTCTGAATCAATCTGAAAATAAGTTCCGGGTTTCTGAAAAATATACAAAAGAAATATTATCATTACCGATGTATGCTGAATTAACTGAAAAAGAAATTGAATTTGTTTGCAATAAAATAAGGAGGTTTTATAGATAATGAAATTAAGAAATAAAAATGTTTTGGTTACTGGTGGAGCCGGTTTTATTGGTTCACATTTAGTTGATGCTTTAATTCAGGAAGGCAGTTATGTAAGGGTTATTGATAATTTAATTAACGGTAAACTCGAAAAGTTAAATCAACATAAAGATAACAGTCAGTTTGATTTTTTTTTGGGCAGTATAACCGATCCCTTTGATGTAGCCGAGGTCATGAAAGGCATGGATATTGTCTTTCATCTTGCATGTCTTGGAGTTCGACACTCAATCAAGCATCCTTTTGAAAATCACCGTGTAAATGCCGAGGGCACACTGCTGACGTTACATGAAGCTTATAAATCTAAAGTTGAAAGGTTTGTATATTGTTCTTCATCTGAAGTATATGGAACAGCTTCTTATACACCGATGCCTGAGACACATCCAACACGGCCACATACCGCCTATGGTGCAAGTAAATTAGCAGGAGAAGCGTATGTAAGGATATACTATGAAACATATAAGATGAATTGTTTAGCAATAAGGCCATTTAATACATATGGGCCTCGTTCGCACCATGGAGGAGATGCAGGAGAAATGATACCAAAATCAATTGTGCGTGCACTTAATGGAGAGTCAGTTCTTGTTTTTGGTGAGGGGTCTCAGATTCGTGCTTATACTTTTATCCAGGATTCTATCAGAGGTGTTATTGAGGCTGTTAAATGTGATGATATGGTTGGTCAAATTATGAATATTGGGGACGACTTTGAAATATCTATCGATGACCTGGCTAAAATGATTCTACAAAAGATTAATGTTAAATCATCAAAAATAAAATATATTAAAAACAGACCTGGAGATGTTACGCATTTATGTCCGGATTCATCTTTATTTAAAAAAATGACGAATTGGAAGCCTGTTGTGTCATTTGAAGAAGGACTTCAAAAAACCATTGATTGGTTCAAAGACAGACCAGAGGGAATTCGTGTCTTACTAGACGAAGAAGAGGGTATAAATTGGGAATAGAACAATGATACCGATAGCTAAACCGTTCCTTGGAGAAGAAGAAGCCGCCGCTGTCAAAGATGTAATTTTTTCCGGCTGGGTTACACAGGGACCTAAAGTCAAGGAATTTGAAGATGCTTTTGCGTCCTATGTAGACTCAAAATATGCCTGTGCTGTTTCAAGCTGTACAACTGCTTTACATCTGGCGCTCCTAGCAGTGGGGGTGAAACCAGGGGATGTCGTAATCACAGTAAGTCATTCTTTTATCGCAACAGCAAATGCTGTTCGATATTGTGGGGCAGAACCGGTCTTTATAGACATTGATCTGAACTCTTACAATATGTCTCCTGAATTGCTTGAAAAAACACTTTACGAAGAATGCGAAATGAGAGAGGGAAAGTTGTTTTATAAAAATGTTTCAGGGCTGGCAGTCGGTGAATCTCCTCTTTCAATTTTTTCCCGGCAAGGGGATACAAATAGTTTGTATATGGGGCGTGTAGCTGCTATTATGCCTGTTCACCAAACCGGAATGCCCTGTGATCTTCATGCTATATTGCAACTTGCGAAGAAGTTTCATCTTCCTGTTATCGAGGACGCTGCATGTGCTATCGGAAGTGAGATTTCTAATGATGGCACGTGGGAAAGGATCGGAAAACCACATGGAGATGTTGCGTGTTTTTCATTCCATCCTCGGAAGATTATAACTACAGGTGACGGCGGAATGATTTCTTCAAACAATCCTGATTTCGATGAACGATTTCGGTTGCTGAGGCAGCATGGCATGAATATATCCGATTCGGTGAGACACAGTTCTAAAAAAGTTATTATTGAGAAATACACAACCACGGGTTTCAACTATCGGATGACGGATATTCAGGCGGCCGTTGGAATAGAACAGATAAAAAAATTGCCGTATATTGTGAAGGCGCGAAGAAGACTAGCATCATATTATCGCGAGTCACTGCAAGATATTTCATGGATAATTCTTCCTCAAGAGGAAAAGTATTGTAATACGAATTGGGAGGCATTTCCTATCAGGATATCGAATAGCGCTAAATACAGTCGAAACGAAATCATGCAACACCTGTATGATATTGGTATTTCAACACGCCGGGGCATTATGAATGCACATCAGGAAATGCCATATGCTCCCCAAAAATGGAGTTTAAAAAATACTGAACTGGCAAGTAACTCATCTTTCCTTATACCTCTCTTTCCTTCTATATTGGATGAACAGGTTGAATATATTATAAGTTCAATAAGGAAGATAGGTTAAGAATTCAGCTTGATTAAGCGAATAAGAACGCTGTGGTTAGCAGAAAACTATCTGATAAGGATGGATCATCCAGTAAATGATATATATATGTTTAATACTGAAAGGTGGGTAGGAATAATAAAATATGAAAATTCTTGGTGTTTGTAATGCCTTGGTCAGTGGGGCGACACTGCTCGTAGATGGGGATGTTATTGCAAGTGTGAATGAGGAACGATTTTCTAGAATCAAGAATGACAGGTCGTTCCCAAGAGAATCAATAGAATACTGCCTGAAAAGTCACGGATTGATTCCTGGTGATATCGATTATGTATCCTGCGGCGCGTGGAAGGGAATTGATGAATTTTTTTTATCTCAACTCATAAATGAAACAGTTGAAGCAGTTATGAGAGATAATTATGCCAAAAAGATAATATCGGAGAGAATCCAGGTAAGCGTAGAACGCGATCAACTATTTAAAAGAGAGTTGATTGATAATCTAGGGAAAATGGGTTTCGCAACAGACAAGATTGATTTCTACGATCACCACCTCTCTCATGCCTATACAGCCTTTTATCCATCTCCATTTAAGGAGGCCCTTGTTTTGACTATCGATGGAAGAGGAGATTTTAAAAGTGCAACGATCAGCAGTGCATCACGCTCTGAAGGAATTCAGTTGATAGACTCTGTCAGTGAGATAAACAGCCTTGGATACTTCTATGGATACATTACGAATTATTTCGGATTTACACCAAATAAACATGAAGGGAAGATAACGGGTCTTGCGGCTTATGGGGATCCAAAAAAATGTATTAACATTTTGAAACGTATGATCGATTATGATAAACGGATTGTGGCGCATATTGGAGAAAACTATACGCCGTTTATGAGCAGAAAGCTTCCGAAAATTGAAAAGGAGCTTTCGAAGTTTAGTCGTGAGGATATTTGTGCCGGAGTACAATCACTGACAGAAGAAATAGCGCTCAAATATTTGAGAAAATTCCTGAGACGAACAAAACACAGGAATGTCTGCCTGTCAGGCGGGGTTTTCGGGAATGTGAAGATTAACCAGAAAATCTTGGAATCTGGAGGGGTAGATAATATCTATGTCTTTCCACAAATGGGGGATGGTGGCAATGCATTTGGAGGGGCACTCATAAAACTGTATGAAATGGGGGGGAAGTTTAAATATCCTCTTAAACATGTATACCTTGGTCCTGAATATTCTTCAACCGAAATTTCCAGTACATTACTCTCATATAAAAGTAAAGTAAAATATGTTCGATTGGAGGACTATACATTAAAAAGAATTGCACAGGATATTGCCGATGGGTTGTGCATAGGCATATTTACAGGAAGGATGGAATATGGTCCGAGGTCACTTGGATCAAGGAGTATTCTGGTAAGGGCGATTGATCGTGATATTACAGAAAAATTAAATAAAAGACTGAATCGATCAGAATTTATGCCTTTTGCTCCTGTGACACTGGAAGAATACGCCGGTGAATATTATAAAGGATGGAGTAAAAATCACCTGGCAAGTTATTTTATGACAGTATGTTATGTGTGTTCCAAAAAGGCTAAGGATCAGGTTGCCGGAGTAGTGCATGTCGACTCTACTGCCAGACCTCAAATTATAAACAAAAAACATAATAGACTATACTATGATCTGCTTAATGAATATTACAAACTTACCGGCATCCCGACATTGATAAATACGAGTTTCAACAATCATGAAGAACCCATTGTATGTTCACCTGAAGATGCCATTAAAAGCCTGCTGATAGATAATGTGGATTATGTATTAATTGAGGATCTTGTCGTTTCACGAACATGATGAAACATATACATTTCTTCTCATCATAGCATCCGGTATAGGAATCTTGAATATGGAAACTGAAAAACCTGGTCATCGCGAGAAGGGACTGTCAAAAATTCTGTCAAAACCTTGGGCGTATTACCTTTTCGATAATCTTGTAATGAAGAAACAAGCACGAAGCAAATTAGTGCAGAAGTATGTTCGTCCATTACCAGGTTATCGCATATTAGAGGTAGGTAGCGGCGTATCAAGCATACTATCGTACTTGCCAGATACGATTGGTGAATATACTGGTTTTGACATGAATCCTTTATATATAGAATACGCAAAAAAACGTTGGCAGGATAGAGCCAACTGTAGATTCTTCTGTCAGAAAGTCGAAGATGCAGCAACATTAGAAAAAGGATACTTCGACGTGGTTCTTGCTCTTGGGATCGTTCACCACCTGAGTGACAACGAAGCTACTCATCTATTTAACACTGCACATCATGCACTTAAGCCGAACGGTGCTTTGATTACATACGACAATGTATATGTAGAAAACCAGAACTGGTTAGCAAAATGGTTCATTTCAAGGGACAGAGGGCGTGCTGTACAAACTGTTGAAGGCTATACCCGATTAGCATCGCGGCACTTTGTGGATATTGAAGGCGATATTTATCACGATATGCTCAGAATCCCCTACACAATTTTAATAATGAGATGCATCAAGAGAGGTATCACTAAAGAGCTCTCATCCTGATTACTTTACTGAATTGCTTTAACCCACCTCAAGTTTGTTGAATTAATTATTTATATTCATCCAAGAATTTATCATTTATATCTTTTATGTCACCTGAAAAACTTTCGGGATCAAGTTCTGCAGATTTTCTAGCCTCTTTAACAGCATTATACTCATCACCATTAGCAAGATAAATCCCGGCAATCTTAGAATACAGAACGGCAATTCTATTTCTTGTATTATCATTTAATCCATCATATTCTAGACTACGCAGCACCTCTTTTGATTTTTTAACTTCTTTAATAGCACTCTCACTATCACCAAGGGCGTGATAAATATTTGCAATATCAAGACGAATTTTGGCGCTTCTAATACTAACACTCTTTAAAACGCTAAGATATTCTTTATAATACAGGAGTGCTTTGAGATAATTCCCTGCGTCCCTGTAAGAGGTTGCCAATTCATGAAGTTCCCAGTTATTAAATAATGGATTCTCTCCGGAAACTGTTTTTCCATATTTTGCTATCCTGATTTTCTTCATATTTTCCAATGCATCATCTGCTGTTTTCTCCCTTGATGTCCGAATGGCCATTTTAATCAGCTTCCATTGTTTTGCATCACTTTGAGGATCCTTATCTACCACTTTCCTTGCAAGAGCAAAGGCACTTTCATAATCTCCTTTAAGAGCATAAAGGTCAGAGAGTATGAGATGAAGTTTCATATATTCCGGATTTAAGAATATGCTTTCTTTAATTAATATTTCCGTTATATCAATGAAACCAGGATGCATGTTTGCCAATTTCATATAGAATTCTATTGTATTAGTTAAGAATTCCAGATCATAACGGTTTACCTCAAACGCCTCATCCAATTCCTCCAGAGTCCTTTGGACAAATTTTTTCACCTCCTTATTATTTAACGGGTATTTATTTAACAGGAAATTAGATACGCCTATCATATGATCGTTGAGAAAATAATTACCAATGGTCCTGTAAGACAAAGCTTTCTCATAATCATCCAGAAGCGCCGAAAAGGATTTATAGTGAGCAAGTGATCTGTTTATATGATTATGTAACTGCAATTGTTTTATAGGCTTATAATTCAAGTGATAACAAACAAAAGCAAAAAACAGAGGGGCAAGAAGGGTTAGACTTATAGATACAAATTTCGATCCTCTTACAATGGTGGAACCCTCTGAATTTGCAGGGCCAGTGTCTTTAGTTTGAGCAATATTATCAACATAAGCCAGTAAGCCATAGAAGATAATGTAAGTATTGATTGTATCGAAAGTAACGAGATTGTGTATGAAATATACAATGAGGGCGGTTATGGTAATAAAGGCCTGATTGATTGAAACAGCTTTTTGTTGATATGCCTTCATAAGAATGTAAAACGCTATTCCAAAGATCGCAAAATATGAGAACAGTCCGAGAATACCAGCAGAAACTAGCCAGTCTATAACAATGTTATGCCCCCGATCAAACCACTCCTCGGTAAAGTCATCGTAAATTGGAATGGTTGAGTATGTCCCGATAAAGTTTTCCTGCCCCCACCCAAGAATGGGCCTTTCTTTAATTCCCTCCCATGCTATATTCCATACACGCAATCGACTATCAGTAGATGGATCTGAAAACACGTTAGTGAACCTTGAAAGGGTTATATCATGTTTCATAACATCGGTTTTGGTAAAAATCAAAAAGGCGGAGGAAGTAACCATAAACAAAATGATCACCGAATACGAAACCATTCTTCTGTTTATGGAAATGCTTTTGATAATTTGAATAGAAGCTATCATAATCAAGCCAATTAAGCCGGCTATGATCGCTCCTTTTGTAGCCGTTAAATAAATAACAGAGGAATTTATCATGCAAAGCAATATGTAAATCAATTTCAGATAGTGTTTCTTAGTAAAAGAAATTGCAATGAAAGCAACGTACACAGAAAGCAACAAATAAGACGCTAAGAATGGTGGATTACCAAGTGTGCCGTAAATCCTGCTAATATATGAGATAGTGTACTTCTGATATTCAGCCAGTGGGGGCCCCATAATCAATGCGGATAAACTAACGCATAAACTTACGACTAAAAAAATGTTCACGTAAAGTGCCCAATCCCTGCGTGTTTTTAGCATACTCTTTACGATCACAAAATATATGGTAAGGTGAATAATCGTTATATACCCCTCCATACGCTCTAAATTAGACCAGAAACTCTTATATGGGCTTATTCCCAGAATATCAGCAAGACCCACGATAAACGTAAATACCAAAACGGCGGAGAGAATCGCCGAATTTCTAATACGATATTTTTCATCTATAATTATAAGGACTACCCACAGGGCCGCTGCGAGTTCCAACAAGATCCTAAACACAAAGTTTTTTCCGGTAATATAGGGAAATACTAATGTTTCAGATATATAAAGAGGGATGAAAAGAACCAGACATAGAATAAATTTGATGAGCCAACAAATAAGTTTATCTATAATTATCTGAGACGACATCCTAATCATCAGATAACAATTAATGAGTATCGTTTAATGTGCAATATATTCATTAATTTTAACAGATTGCGGGTGTCTTAAACTGAAAAATTCGGACAGAAGAATAATTTATATTCTTCGAGACTATAATATTCTTCATGTTTCATAATTAATAATAACAAGCCTCAAAATGATAATAAACAAATGAAATAATTAATATGGTTTTCTCGCGATGCACAGCAAGGAAACTCCTAAAGGGATTTTCCCGAATAATTTTATTATTATCCTTTCCAAGCCTATTACGTTAATGAGAAATTTGTTTGTTATGGTACCTGGCATATGCAATTCTCTCACTTGTGTATCGGGCTTGATTATTTTACTTTTATTCATAGATATATTTTCAAGATATTTCGTGGCAAGTGCCGGAAGGAAACTTATACTATTAAAATAAGTGCCCGATATTAAAGTGAAACCGGCATCTGTTAACATCTTCCTGAATGGTTCAAGAAGATACCGTCTTTTGCCCATATCCTGGATATCATGATTTCTTTTTAATATATCAAATGACGGTTCTGTAATAACGATATAACCTCCCGGTTTTAAAATGCGGTAGACCTGTTTAAAGACACTTTGATCGTTCGAAATCCATTCATGATAAAGAACATTGAATATTGTGACCAGATCGAAACTTGCCGGATTAAAAATGTCTGCGAGATGGTTTGCATCGCCTTTAATGAAATTGTTGTTTGGCCCCTTTTTTTTTGCATGTTTTAATGCAATATCAGATAGATCCAGTCCATAAACATCTGAACAGTATTTTTCCAAAAGTCTACAGTTCCCGCCAGTGCCGCAACCAATATCCAACCCTCTTGAGTTTTTTCCGATGTTTAGCTTCATCAGATAATCTTCAACCAGTTGACGACGTGATTCAAAAAACCAGTGTTTGTCTTCAATTTCTGCAAGCTGTAAATATATTCCGGGATACATTAATTCATATGTCTTGCTATGCCCGCGGGCAACATGTTTTGCCAGTTATCGTCAGCAAGTGTTCCAAGTAATTTTCTATATGATTGTAACATTTTGTTGTTTCCCATATAGTGGGGGTCCGGATGAGAAAAGCTGTTTATGTGCACGGCGGTATGATTCATGTTTCATGCTGATAAGCCACTCTTGGATATATATTGCGCATTTTTGAACTCCGGAATCATTAATCTATAAAAGAGAATTAATTGATCATGATATTGCCTCATGCGAGTATAATATAATTCTATCTTCAGGCACTTTATAATCATGATGGAATATACTATTCGGCAGTGGTATTAATGTGTCTGCTTTATCGTGCCAAAATGCTTCATTAGGGTAAGCGTGGCCTCTTTTTACTTCAGCAAACAACCATTTCATAGATGTTTTATGCCATCTTTATTCGTAGTTTTCTTTTCAATAAAAAACAGCGGTCTTCGACGTGATTCATCAAGATTGCGCCATAGGTATTCTCCCATGATTCCCAGCATCATCATCTGAATTCCACCCAAGACCAGAATACCGACCATTATTGATGTCCAACCCTGTACATTTTTAGATAAAAGATATACAAGAAATAAATAAATCGAAAATAGAAATCCCATAGCAGCGAATAAAAAACCGATTACTGTTATCAGACGCAATGGTATTCCAGAGAAAGCCACTATCCAGTCTTTTGCGAGTCGTATGCGGCTCCTGAAATTCCATTTTGATTTGCCATATCTACGAAAACGTCTTTTATATTCAACAAAGTCCTGATTGAACCCTAACCATACAATGAGACCGAAGAGAGAAGTGTTACGCTCTATGCACGCATTGATTGCATTTACGACGGCCCTGTCCAGCAGATAGAAATCTGCACGGGAGAGATCGAATTTACTGTCTGCATGGCCACCGAGCCATTTCAGGATTTTATAAAAAAATTGGGCTGATATTTTTGAAATAAAGGTCTCGTCTTCCCTGTTATCCCGAAGTGCCCAAACAATTTGAGCGCCGTCACGCCACTTATCAAGCATTTTCTCAAAACATGATGCATCATCCTGTCCATCAGCAGATATACATAATATTACATCGCCCGTGGCTTCCCTTAATCCTGCACGTATGGCGGTGTGGCTTCCGCTTCTTCTGCTCAATCTCAGACTTGAGATTTCCTTTTCCTGCAGCTGTTCGACTACATTATAAGTATTATCCGAAGAATGGTCATCGACTATAATAATTTGAATTTTTTCAACATCATGAATTGATCTTATTATGGACAGCAGTTCCTGAATAGTGGTCTTAATGTTGTCACTCTCATTGTACGCTGGAACTACAACGGATATATTCACTGTATTTCCTCTCTTAATGTCATCAGTGGCGGGTGGCAGGTATTATGCAAGCTTATCATTCCCGTGGTCCTTTGAGCGGGAATCCAGAAAACTGCTGTTATTATCCACAGATTTTACTGGGACAGGGTCTGGATACCCGATTAACAGCTATCGGGAATGACACTTCTATAATTCTCTTACCACTCGCAACTGAATGGTTACCCATCAGTTGGTCTTTTGACTGAGATACTAGGAATATTATAAGCTATTTATATTATTTAATAAATTAATCCTTGGTAATCCAATGTCACTATAGTTGTTTTAGTACCGGTCTAAAACGGTGTTCAGCTAATAATGCTTTGCATCATATACTTAGTGATTTTATTGAAAAAAGATCTTATAAGAGTAAAATGCTAAACTAATTTTTTAACAGATAAAGGAGAAGTGATTAATTGAAAATATGAAAAAATCTTACTTATCTAACTTTATTCTTTTTTTATCATCCGTAGTTTTGTGCTTTATAATTATTGAAGTTGCCTGGCGCTTTATAATTTTTAGCAATACCGGGGTGCTTGAATCACAAAAAAAAGCTGAGTTATATGCAGATGAGTACTCTGAGGATGATTATTGGAAACTAAAATACTTGCTTAAAAAAAATAAGATTGATAAACGAAAGAAACAAATGAAACAAAAAAATGATGGAGAAGAAAGCCCCCCAAATAAACGTAATGAAAAGTTATTTGCTCGCTTAGTCCTCAAGGATACCTATAAACATATAAATGCAAAATTTGTCAATGAGAGAAGACCGGTACTTCTATACGGAGATTCCTTTGCTGCCTGTTATTCACAGGATGGTTGCTTTGAGCATATTTTAAACAATGATAAATCCTTCTCAAAGAATCATTACTTATTAAATTATGGCGTGGGTGGGTATGGACTGGATCAAATATATTTTCTCTTTAAAAACTCAATTGACAACTATGATAATCCATTTGTGGTTATTAGCTTAATGACACTTGATTTAGATCGAAGCATATTATCGGTAAGAGATCTGCCAAAACCTTATTTCACTGTTGACAATAATATGCTCAAGCTTCACGAGGAGCATCTTTATCCGGACAAAGAGTTTTTTTATTCAAATAACAAGCCTCAAATAATATCTTATTTTTATAGAAGAATCTTATATAGCAAAGCCATGAATAAAGTGATGCCTGATCAATTCATTTCATACTTGAAAAAGGAAAATCACTATAAAAGAAAAATAATTCAAATAAACAAAAAAATTATGATTGAAATCATTAAAGAATTAAAGGCAAGAGACATAAATTATGTTTTTTTAATCTTTCATTCGATTTGGATACGTGGAGATGGCCTTCTGAATGAAAATGTTACTGGCTGGAGAAATTCTTTTATTCGCAATATACTAGATGAAAATAACATTTCATATATATGGTCTAAGGATATCATTTTTCAGAATATGGAAGCTGAAAACCTATCTTTACAGGCTCATTTTATCCCAGATGATGGCCACCCAACTTCAATTCAAAAAGAGCTTTTAGCAAAAAGAATAAAAGCATTTGTTCTAAACTCTAAGTTGTCGAGGGATACTGTAAATGAAAATTAGTCCTGACAATCAATTTGGTGGTATTGAACGATAGCCAGCGGTGACTTTTTCGCGTTTGATTATTTTTTTAAAGTGATG
>VAPC010909339.1_pt1 | contig 11678 bp, 9 predicted proteins | sample 3395121 | NCBI WGS metagenome assembly VAPC01 (sample SAMN08290434, study PRJNA428436) | hydrothermal vent metagenome | isolation source: Deep-sea hydrothermal vent chimney | place: Indian Ocean: Southwest Indian Ridge | depth 1711 m m
AATTCCTTCAGGTTGTTGAATTCATCCTCGGAGTCTATTATCAGCCTGCTGACTTCATGTCCAAGAAGGTCTCTTACGCTTCTGAATGCCAGGTCTATATCGCTGTATAACAGGTGAGGAGGCTTGCTCTTGTCTTTTTTTGACTCAATATTGTCCCACAGCAGCATAAGGAAATCTATGTCTTTTTTTAATTCTTCTTCTGTGCATCCTTCACTGGCAGTCCTTATAATAAGGCCGACATTCTGCGGCTTCAGCCTGCTGACAAGATCTTTTAGCCTTACCCTTTCATCTTCATTGGAGATCCTTCTGGATATGCCGACATGTTCGACTCCGGGCATAAGCACAAGATACCTGCCGGGGAATGTAACATATGATGTTACTCTCGCCCCTTTTGTTCCTATAGGGTCTTTTGATACCTGCACCATGACCTCTTCTCCTTCCTGTAGAAGGTCCTCGATCGGGAGGTGATGGGGGATTGTTTCTTCTATGTCCTCGCCAAAGACAGAATAATCAAGACTGGAGTAAACGTCTGCGACATGAAGGAAAGCGGCCTTCTCAAGCCCGATGTCAACAAACGCCGACTGCATGCCCGGCAGTATCTTTACGATTTTGCCTTTGTAGACATTGCCTACAAGGCTCGCGTCCTTTTTTCTTTCGATATAGAGTTCGGCCAGCTGACCCGACTCCAACAGGGCAACCCGCGTCTCTTCCATTGATGAATTAACGATTATTTCATTAGCCATGTTCTTTCGCTCTCCAGAGGTTCTGACCACATTTTATCAATGAGGCCGTAAAGCTGAACCCTTCTTGCCTGTATAGTCTGTATCGTTTCATCTGTTTTTTGCAACAACTCTTTCAGAATTTCATAAAGCCTTACCCTGCTGTCAGCGCCGTCAACCAGAGTAAGTTTTAGATCCGGGCCTGTCAATTCGGCCCTTTCAACCATAGGTCTTATATCTACCTGCTCCCGTTCTCTTGAAACCATACAGGCAGGCTGGTCCATAAAGGAAGTCACTGTATCATCAGCGGGCCAGTCAAGTTTTATTTCATATTCATAACGTGTTATGAATTCATCCAGAGACTTTTTCTGTCCCGGTATCCGCAACGCATTGAGGACCTCAAGCCCTTCGGGCAGACAGGCATTTACTTTATGTTTCATCTCAACCGGATTAACTGAAGACGAAAGATCCATGTCAAAATATTCATTTAACCCTTCAACTCCTACCGGCAGTGCGGGGCCGAATGAGACCTTGGGATGGGGATGGAAGCCCCTGGAATATTCAAGATGCACCTTTGCCCTGTGCAAAGCCCGAAGAAACGCGGTTATTACCTCACGATGGGACAGGTACCGCAGGATTCCTGTTTTTGAAAACTTTACCCTTATTCTGTTAGAAGCCAGGGATTTGGGCTTAGGGATTGGAATTTTGAGTTCGGAGTTCGGAGTTCGGAATTCAGAGTTTAATGTTTTACATTCCGCATTCTGCGATCCGCGATCCACAGTCTGCGTGTTATCCTCACAGTTTAGTCCGCATCCATGGCACGAGTGACGGCAGTCCTCTGTCATTTTTCCTGCCATGGCTTTCTCATACTCTGACCTGAGGAATTCCTCATTGATCCCTGTGTCAATGAAACCCCAGGGAAGTTCTGAGTTAATATCAATATTTCTTGACGCGTATCCATATAGGTCAATGCCTGTTTTTTTTGCCGCTGACAGCCATTTATTAAAATCAAAATGCTCGGACCAGCTGTCAAACCGGCACCCTTCTTTCCAGGCTGCCTCCAGCAGAATAGCGCAGTCGGAATCTCCGCGTGAAAAAACCGCTTCAAGAAGACTTGTCTCTACATGCTGTCCCTTGAAATTGATACCTTTCCTCTTAAGTGTTTTTTTCAGAAAGTCCTGCCTTGACCGCAGGTCCCGGGCATTGATCTGTCCTCTCCACTGAAACGGCGTGTGGGGTTTAGGCACAAAGGCCGAGATGCCGGCGTTTATGTTAACGCGGCGTTTGGATATTTTCCGGCCCTTTCTGTATGCCAGTTCGGACATATGGATTATTCCGTCAATATCTTCTTTGGTCTCTGTCGGAAGCCCGATCATGAAATAAAGCTTTATGGTCTGCCATCCTTCGGTGAACAGCTTTTCCAGAGTGTCTATATATTCTTCGTCTGTGAAGTCCTTGTTTATTACAGTTCTCAACCGCATTGTACCTGCCTCGGGAGCTATGGTAAAACCGGTCTTTCTGACGCTCTTTATTTCCTTAAGCACTTCACTGCTGACCGAGCCGACCCTCAAGGAGGGAAGGGACGTAGAAATATTAGAGCCGGAGTATATTTTGTTAAAGCTCTTTATAAGCGGCAGAAGACAGCTGTAGTCTCCGGTGCTGAGGGAGGCAAAAGAGATGTCCTCATGGCCTGTGTTAGGTATGGAGTTTTTCGAGATGGACAACACGGTGTCCAGAGACCTTTCCCTCAAAGGCCTGTAGATCATACCGGCCTGGCAGAAACGGCATCCTCTTGTGCATCCTCTTGATATTTCAACCGTGACCCTGTCATGCACTACTGGAGTATAAGGCACAACAGGAGCTTCAGGAAACGGGGTTTTATCAAGGTTGCTGACAACACGTTTTCTTATTTTTACGCTTTTTGTATCATGAACTGCCGGTACATATACCCCGTCTAATCCGGCAAGGGCTTTAAGCAGGTTTTCTTTTATCCCTGTGTTTGTCGCGGCTGATATCTGAGCCGAATCAGGCTTTGTGTTTTTCAATTTAAAATTATCATAGACTTCTATGATGTCCTCAATTGCCTCTTCTCCGTCTCCTATTACAAAGGCGTCTATGAACTGCGCCAGAGGCAGTGGATTGACAGAGCACGGCCCTCCGGCGATTATAAGAGGATAATTTCTTTTCCTGTCTTGTGACTTAAGTGGAATCCCGCCCAGATCCAGCATATTAAGCACGTTGGTGTAGGAGAGTTCGTATTGCAGTGTGAAGCCGATTATATTAAATTCCTTAAGGGGACGGTTGTATTCAAGCGATGAAAGGGGGTGCTGTTTTTCCCTGAGAAACGCTTCGTAGTCAACCCATGGAGCAAAGACCCTTTCTGCCGAGGCAGAGGGAATATTGTTTATTATCGAATACAGGATCTTAAGTCCCAGATGGGACATGCCGATCTCGTATGTGTCCGGAAAACAGAGAGCTACCTTAATGTCAGCGATTTTACGGCTGATATTTATCTCATTGCCTATATACCTGCTTGGTTTATGAAAACGGGTCAAATTGACAGACATCTTTTATTATCACACAGCGATTTACTTAAAAGCAATTTGCAGTCGGCTTGGTGATCAGAGGTATATTTCATTGAAAAACGTGCATGATAATTACTGCCGGACAGGCTTTAATCAATAGCGGTGAGGCATCTAAACATAGCCTATCCTTCTTCCTTTTTCTTCTTTCAGAAGGCCTGTAATAAAGAAAGAGGATAATAATATTGCTGCGGCGGACAGTATTCTTATATGTTTAACCGGGATATCAAAGACCGGTTCTGAAATGATTCCTTCAGCAAAGGCATAAAACAGAAGCGCAACACTGCACAGTACCAGCCCGGTAAGAAGAATCTTCTCCCCGGTATTTTTTTTGATTTTAATATAAAAAAGGTTAAGACATCCTACACAACCCAGTAAAGCACCGTTAAAGCCAAAGCTTCTCCGGCTTATTTCCTCAGTGGTATCAAGGGAAATAATTCCTGTCAGATGTAAAACAAAAAAAGCGAGAACCAGTAAAGCGGCAACAACTTTATAGTTGATCCGTATTGATGTTTTATAACCTAGGATGGCAATGCCGAAATGAAGCAGAAAAACATTTGAAATTACAGAAGCTTCTATACGAAGTGTGTCAAGAACAATGATAAATACAGCTTCCAGAGACAGTGTATTGTTTATCAGCGGCAAAGTTTCGGGAGACATTACGATTGACCATCCCGGCAATATGGATAAAGCCTTCATTATGGAAAACCCGGTAAAGGCCCACAGTATATCTTTCAAAGAAGTCGTGCTAACTTTCCTGGTTTTCCATATGAGCACTATTGAAGCAACAAGATAGATGAGACCGTAGATCAACTGGATGTATTCTGTGAAGGGTTTAAGCATTTTTTATAATCGGAACAGTGCATACATAAAAGTATGCTCAAGACGACAATAATTATCGGTTTCGACTTTATTGCTGTCCTTTTTTATGACTTTATCATAAAAAGATCCCATTTTCAATGGTGTTTTGCTATAATTTATAGCGTGTAAACATTCGTTATATAACGGAGGCAAAATCTCATGAGAACTTTTAAAGTGTTGGTGGTTTTTTTAGTGCTGAGTTTTTTTAGTACCGGATGTTTTGCTGAAAAGAAGAAAGAGGAGGCTGAAAAAATGTCTGAACCCAGGGCTGTAATTGAGACGAAATTTGGAAACATTGAGCTGAAGTTTTTCCCGGACGTGGCACCGGGGCATGTGGAGAACTTTATCAAGCTTGCAAAGAGCGGTTTTTATGACGGCACAACTTTTCACCGCATTATCCCCGGTTTTATGATACAGGGCGGAGATCCCAATTCCAAAAGCCCGGATAAGTCAAAGCACGGTATGGGCAGTCCCGGCTATACCATAAAGGCGGAGTTCAGCAAAAAGCCGCATAAGCGCGGGATCCTTTCAATGGCAAGGTCCGGGCATCCTGACAGTGCCGGATCCCAGTTTTTCATCTGCGTGGCTGACGCGGCATTTCTTGACGGGAAGTATACTGTCTTCGGCGAGGTTGTATCAGGCCTGGATGCTGTGGATAAAATAGTCAGCCAGCCCAGGGACAGCAGTGACAATCCAAATGAAAGAATCGAGATGAAGGTCAGGATCATAGGGGAATAAGCAGACTTACCTGACGGCTTTTACTGAAAAGACCTGATAGGTTACCATGCAGCCTTTGTGATTTTGCGTAAACCACTCATCCATTGCATTTATCCTGGACCTGGTCAGTATTAACGGCCGTATGGAATACCCGCCCGAAGTGCCGGTGTTCCTGATATGCCTCAACAACTGGAGAGTAGACGTATATTTGTAAGTGAAGTTCAGTTCCTCAATATCAAAAGAACTGAATATTTCTGAAAATAAAGAGAGAAGGGTATCTTTTTCAGGGAAGTTCTGCGCCGGAAGTGTAACCACTCTGCCATAGGCATGGCTGAGGGCAAGTCCCAGTTCGTAAAAAGTCTGTGAACCAAAAATAGAGCAGAGAAATGATCCGCGGACTGAAAGCAGGGCGGCTATTTGCCTGACAGATTTATCGAGATCTGAAAACCACTGCAGTGTTGCGTTGGAAGTTATCAGATCAAACCGCTGTTTTGTTCTTTCCGCGAAGTCTTCAGCATCATTGCATATGAAGTGTACATTTTCCCTGCCGGATAGCTTTGGCAGGGCAGTTTTGATCATCGGTTCTGAAAAGTCAATGGAAGTGATAGAGGACGAAGGGAACCTGTTTACGAGCATTAATGTGTAATTGCCTGTTGCGCAGCCGATTTCAAGAATTGATCGCGGCTGCAGACTCTCAAACCGGTCCATGAGATTCTCAGCTGTAGCTTTCTGTACATCGGCATACGCATCATAAGTAGATGCTGAACGTGAAAAAGCTTTCTTTATTCTGTCTTTTCGAGGTCCCATAGTTTATTTTGCCGGTGTGTTTTTTTATTATATATTAACCCGCTCCATGGATTCCCACTAATGATTTACGTGTGGTAGACTTTAATCTTAAACGGGATATTTCCAAGATGAAAAAAATCATTGTTCTGTCCGGCTGGGCTAATCCAAAAGAATCACTTGACGCACTAAGCCGCGAACTGCTTTCTTCGTTTGATGTAACAACTGTGTCCATACATGACCTTCAGTCTGCCTCTGACAGCCGGAAGGATTCAGTTGGACTATCCGGATATGCGGCAGGACTTATTAACCTTGTAGAGCAGATCAACGAGCCATGCGTTGTTGCAGGCTGGTCAGCCGGCGGAATCGCGGTTCTCGAGGCTGCTTGCGCATGTCAGCACCTGATTAAGGGCCTGATACTTATCAGTTCAACATCAAAATTCTGCTCTGACGCTGACTACCGGTTCGGCAAACCCCTTAAGACAGTTCACGCTATGGCTCAGGGTTTAAGAAAAAATGCGAGGAAAGTTCTGGCAGGGTTCTTTGAAAATTCCGCGCTGCCGCATATTGAGGAAGCCGCCTCGATTAGATCATCGATTGATTCAGCAGAGGCATTCGGTATTGACGAACTGCTTGATGGACTTGAGTATCTTCAGAAGGCCGATGTACGCGGTATGCTTGCGGGGCTCGACATTCCGGCGCTGATATTGCACGGAGGCGAAGATAAGATAATTCCATGGGAGGCTGGTCAATATGCGGCAAATAAAATGCAAAAAAGCATATGGGTCTTAAAAGATGGAGCAGGGCATGACCTGCCGCTTCGGCACCCCGGGTTTATCGCGGAGAGGGCGGCGGACTTTATAGGGAAGCTGTCTGCCTGAATATGAATATACCGGTTGTTAAAGAGCACGGGTCATGGGCGGTATTTATCTTCTCATGCGCCGCTGGAATTATCACAGGCCTATTGACGCGCCCCTGGCAGGCCGGACGTGAGTATTCCGTTGTTACACTTCTGACCGTTCTGGGACTTGCCCTGTTGATCAATTCAAAAAGCCCTCTTTCATCGGCACTAAATGCTGTTAAGAAAAAGAAACATATATTGTGGTTTGTGTTTTTCAGTCTTGCCGGACTTGTTCTTTTGATCCCGTTCTTTTATCAGGGACTAAAAGTTTTTATATTTTTTTCTCCTCTTGTGTTTATCTATATTCTCCTGCTTTTCCTCGGCAGGGAGCATCATCTCTTTACTGAAATAACCGGTTTTGCTCTGCTGGTTCTGTCTGCTCCTGCCGTGTATTTTGTGATAACAGGGGATTTGCAGATCAGGCTGTATCTCGCCGTGCTGATTTTTTTTACCGCAGGGGTTTTAAAGGTCCGTGTAAGACTCAGAAAAAGCCTCTTTTACAGATGGACAATGATAGCTTACTGCGCTGTTTCCATTTTTCTTTTTTATCTTCTTGATATTTCCGTTCTGCTTCTCCTGCCGCTTGCTGAAAATGTTATTTATGTTATCCGCATAAGAGAGGAAAAACTCCGCATGACCGGAAACATTGAACTTTCAAAAGGTGTTGTCTTTACGTTTCTTCTCGGTTTTTTCTGGAGATATTGACCGGCATTTCAGAGCATAGGACTGTACTGATAGAAAGATAACTATACCCCCTATTGACAAAATTTCTTTCCCCTGATAAACTCTTTAAGTTTCCCCTTCGAACTCTTATTTAGAGTATCGTTAGGGAATACTGTTTTTATTTAATGGAGCAGAAATGCCGACAATAGCACAACTTGTAAAAAAGGGCAGAAAAAAGGTAATCAACAAGACGAAGAGTCCTGCGCTGAAGTTATGTCCTCAGAAGCGGGGCGTCTGCACGAGGGTCTATACAACGACCCCGAAAAAGCCTAACTCAGCGTTAAGAAAAGTTGCGAGGATAAGATTGACAAATGGAATGGAAGTTACTGCTTATATCCCCGGAGTAGGCCATAATCTTCAGGAACATTCGATCGTTCTGATAAGAGGAGGCAGAGTCAAGGATCTTCCAGGTGTTAGATACCACATCGTAAGGGGTGCCCTCGATACCCTTGGCGTTTCCGACCGCAGACGCAGCAGGTCGAAATACGGCGCTAAGAGGCCTAAGTAATCTTATAAGGTAGAAGAATATGCCCAGAAGAAGAGTCATTGATAAGAGAGAGATATTGCCGGATTACAGGTACGATAGTAAGTTGGTGAGCAAATTCATCAACGCGTTAATGAAAGACGGCAAGAAATCCATTGCTGAAAAAATGTGTTACGGCGCTTTTGATATCATTCAGAATAAGACAGGTGGAGACCCCATGAAGGTTTTTAAGTCAGCACTGGAGAATGTCAAACCTGTTGTTGAAGTGAAGTCCCGCCGGGTCGGTGGCGCGACGTACCAGGTGCCGGTTGATATAAGGGTTCAGAGAAGAATCGCACTGGCTTTTAGATGGCTAATTGGTTTCTCCAAGAAAAGAGGGGAAAAATCAATGAGAGAAAAACTCGCGGCAGAGCTTATGGAAGCTGCAAACAGTGCCGGGGCATCAGTTAAAAAGAAGGAAGATACACATCGGATGGCGGACGCCAACAAGGCGTTTGCACATTACCGGTGGTAATTATAAGAGGATATGAAATTGGCTCAAGCTGCTGAGAAGACCAGAACATCTCTGGCGAAGACAAGGAATATCGGCATTATGGCGCATATAGACGCCGGAAAGACTACGACTACCGAACGCATCCTCTACTACACCGGAGTTACATATAAGATGGGTGAGGTCCATGACGGGACTGCTGTTATGGACTGGATGCCTCAGGAACAGGAGAGGGGCATTACAATAACGTCTGCCGCCACAACCTGTTTCTGGCGGGACTTTAGAATTAACATTATAGATACTCCCGGGCATGTTGATTTTACAATAGAGGTCGAAAGGTCATTAAGAGTGCTTGACGGCGCTGTTGCCGTGTTTGACGCTGTTGCCGGGGTTGAGCCTCAGTCTGAGACAGTCTGGAGACAGGCTGATAAGTACAATGTGCCGAGGCTGGCGTTTATTAATAAGATGGACAGGGTAGGCGCTGATTTCTACATGAGCACTGAATCAATGATCGAAAGGCTTGGCGCGATCGCGGTTCCTATCCAGATACCTGTAGGCAAAGAAGACGATTTCATCGGAACTGTAGACCTTGTAAAAATGAAGGCAAATCTTTTTGAGGAAGACTCCATGGACGAAAAACTCATCGAGACTGAAATACCTGAAGATATTCTTCCCGTGGCGGTTGAGTACAGGGACAAGATGCTTGAGGCACTCTCTGATTTTGATGAGGTGATAATGGAAAAATACCTTTCCGGAGAGGATATAGAGCCTGACATAATTAAAGCTGCAATCAGAAAAGGAACCATAGGGCTGAAGATGACTCCTGTACTCTGCGGCGCTGCTTTCAAGAATAAAGGAGTACAGCAGCTTCTTGATGTGGTTGTAGATTATCTGCCGTGCCCGCTGGACATTCCCCCCATAAAAGGAATAGACACAAAAACAGACAAAGAGACAGAGAGAAAGGTATCTGACAAAGAGCCGTTTGCCGCATTGGCATTTAAAATAACGACAGACCCGTTTGTCGGACAGCTTTCATTCCTCAGGGTATACTCCGGTGTTTTGTCAGCCGGTTCTTACACGTATAACTCATCAAAGGGAGCAAAAGAGCGCATAGGCAGACTTCTGCAGATGCATGCAAACAAGAGAGAGGAGCTTGATGAAGCTCGTGCGGGTGATATTGTGGCTGCAGTAGGATTAAAACATACGCTGACCGGTGATACGCTTTGCAGTGAGGATAAACCGATTACTCTTGAGGCAATTGAGTTTCCCGAGCCTGTTATTTCAGTAGCTATTGAGCCGAAGACCAAGGTCGATCAGGAAAAACTGTTTATTTCGCTTGGAAAATTGGCACAGGAAGATCCTTCGTTTAAGGTTTCATATAATGAAGAGACCGGGCAGACAATAATATCAGGCATGGGAGAACTTCATCTTGAGATTATAGTTGACCGTCTTCTGAGAGAGTTTAAAGTAGGTGCGAATGTCGGTAAGCCCCAGGTTGCATACAGGGAGACAATAAGATCCGCTGTGAAAGCTGAAGGCAAGTATGTCAGGCAGTCCGGCGGCCGCGGCCAGTACGGTCATGTATATATTGATGTGGAGCCGTTGGAGGCAGGCAGCGGTTTTGAATTTACAAATAAAATTGTAGGCGGTGCGATACCGAGGGAATATATCCCTGCGGTTGAGAGAGGCGTTAAAGAGGCTCTTGAAGACGGAGTTCTTGCCGGATATCCGGTAGTTGACGTAAAAGTTACACTGTATGACGGGTCATTTCACGAAGTGGATTCATCAGAAATGGCATTTAAGATAGCTGGTTCCATGGCTTTTAAAAATGCTGCGAAAAAAGCCAGGCCGGTGCTTCTCGAGCCGATAATGAGCATAGAAGTTGTAACTCCTGAGGAATATATGGGAGATGTCATGGGAGATCTGAACTCACGGAGAGGGAAGATCCAGACCATGACGCAAAGGGCAAAGGTCCAGGTGATAGCCGCCCAGGTACCTCTTTCTTCTATGTTCGGATATGCTACAGACCTGAGGTCAAAGAGTCAGGGACGCGCCAGTTATACGATGCAGTTCTCTCATTATGCTGAAATCCCGAAGAATATTTCTGAAGACATTATCACTAAGATTAAAGGGGAATAAGTATATAAAAAGAAGTAAGAAATTAAAATAACAATAACTTAATGACTTGATAACTTAATAACTTTTATTAAGGCAACAAGGAGGCCAAGATGGCTAAAGCGAAATTTGAGAGAGTGAAGCCGCACATAAACGTGGGAACGATAGGGCATGTAGACCACGGCAAGACGACACTGACAGCAGCACTGACAAAGTATCTGGCGATGAAGGGCGGAGCGCAGTTCATGGCATATGACTCAATAGATAACGCGCCTGAGGAAAAGGCAAGAGGGATAACCATAGCAACAGCGCATGTAGAGTATGAGACAGAAAACAGGCACTACGCGCATGTCGACTGTCCGGGGCATGCGGATTACGTAAAGAACATGATAACAGGGGCGGCGCAGATGGACGGAGCAATACTGGTAGTATCGGCGGCAGACGGACCGATGCCGCAGACCAGGGAGCATATATTGTTGGCAAGACAGGTAGGAGTGCCTTATATGGTAGTTTATTTAAACAAGACAGACCAGGTGGATGACCCTGAGCTGTTGGAGCTGGTGGAGATGGAAGTAAGAGAGTTGTTAACAAAGTACCAGTTTCCAGGGGAAAAGATACCGATAATAAAGGGATCGGCGCTTAAGGCAATGGAGTCAGATAGCACAGATCCCGAGGCAGAGGAGTTTAAGAGCCTGAAAGAACTGCTAACGGCTCTGGATGAGTATATACCTGAGCCTGTGAGAGATACAGACAAGCCGTTTCTGATGCCGATAGAGGACGTTTTCAGCATAAGCGGAAGAGGCACAGTGGTAACGGGCAGAGTAGAGAGAGGAATAGTGAAAGTAGGAGAGGAAGTAGAGATAGTAGGTATATCGGATACAAAGAAGACAGTGGCAACGGGAGTGGAGATGTTCAGGAAGCTGCTGGATGAAGGAAGGGCAGGAGATAACGTAGGAGTGCTGTTAAGGGGAACGGGCAAGGAAGAGGTAGAGAGAGGAATGGTGCTGGCAAAGCCGGGGAGTATAACACCGCACAAGAAGTTTAAGGGTGAGGCATATATATTGACAAAAGAAGAGGGTGGAAGGCACACGCCTTTTTTCAAAGGATATCGTCCGCAGTTCTACTTCAGGACGACGGATGTGACGGGAATAGCGCAGTTACCCGAGGGAGTTGAGATGGTAATGCCCGGTGATAATGTATCGCTGGTAATAGAGCTGATAGCGCCGATAGCGATGGAGAAGGAGCTGAGGTTTGCAATAAGAGAAGGAGGCAGGACGGTAGGAGCCGGAGTCGTGACAGAGGT
>VAPC010242924.1_pt1 | contig 11651 bp, 7 predicted proteins | sample 3395121 | NCBI WGS metagenome assembly VAPC01 (sample SAMN08290434, study PRJNA428436) | hydrothermal vent metagenome | isolation source: Deep-sea hydrothermal vent chimney | place: Indian Ocean: Southwest Indian Ridge | depth 1711 m m
AGTGTGCTTTTTGTATCGAAAAGGCTAATAATGTCCTCAAGCCTCGTGTCAATTAACGGTTCACCTCCGGTAAAGGAAACCATCGGGACCTTATGTTGTCTGCATTGTTCGGCTATATTCTTATAATCAGAAAGTGTTAGCATGTTTTCGGGAGGACTGAAATTTGCAGCTGAGCAGTGAATGCAGCGCAGGTTGCATTCGAACGTCAGTTGGATCTCTACCTGGCGGAAAGGTGGAAAACGGTTAAAAATTAATCCTTTCAGATTAATTAAAGCCAATTTGGCAATAAGTAAAGGCTTGCGTCTTTTCAGAACGATATTTGTTTTTTTTATGAATTTTTTGAATTGGATATTTGGCATGAAGATTAAGCGATCAAAAAAATTGTGAATATATAAAAATTATATCAGAAAAAGATCTTCATTGTAAACGCGAAGTCCGGATTTAGCAGCTCCATATTTCGTATAAATTTATATCTCGATTAACTGAAGTAATTTATTATTGATGGCTAATGTGTTAATGCTGAGTGACGTAAGCGGAGTTAATCATTCGGCTCTTTTAGAGAGTAAATCTTGAGATCAACGAATTCATCTTTAGTCAGTTCTTTATATTTAGAAAGAAATCGAGGTATGCTTTGAGACGCACCCCAGACGAAATAATAGTCGATATTGTGTTTTCCTAATTCTCTTGCAAGGTCATCATCGCTAATGACAGCCTGTGTCTGTCCGTAATATTGGCTGTTTAACCAGTATGAGAGGCGAAATGTTTTATGCCACGAGTCATGTATGGCAATATGTTCCCACTCTCTGTTGGAAGCAAAAGTGCCCTGAATTTGATACTTGTTTTTTAATAATTTGCTGAGGTTATACATTTCCTTATCCATGTTGTTATTTCCGGCCCGGGCGTAGTGTCTCAGTGGTGTAAACATGAAAGATAATGCAAATATAACTATTAAAACGTTTTGAAGTATTTTTTTGTTAAAAAAAACATTCTTAAACATAATATTCAGAACGTGACCGCCCATAAGGAGAAGAAGAATGTTGACAGTCCATAAGTACCTGAATTCCATGTGAAATGGGAGGTATCCTCCCGTAAATATCAATACTGTAACAAAAGCGTAAAGTCTGCCCTCGCGCAGGATGAGACTATTGCGAGGACCGGCTATGAGCAATAATGCATACGCGATCAAAATGGCAATTGACAGCCCTGAAAAAGTCTCAACTATATGATAAGTATCGATTATATTACGCAAAATGTTTTTTATAAAATGCTTAAAATGCCTGGGTGAATCAAGAGGGCTCCACGACTTTATGTCTTTCAAGGTATAGCTGGGGTCTTCCCAGACAGAAGTAGCCGTCTCATTGGTGGGGGGAAAAAGACCTTTGTTAAAAATGAAAAGGCCTCTTATATTTCCTGTCTTCGGATCATCCGGACTCATTGGTGCAAAGTTGCCTTTGCCCTGATTGCTAAATGTCAGATGGTCATATTTCATGCTAATTGCAGTGATCCATGGTGTGACGATGATCAAAAAGACCACAAACCCGGCAATTGCATTCCTCAACACATTTCGTTTTTCATGTTTTGTTGAACATCGGATGAAATGAAGCACATTAATGACAAGAAAGTGAACAATAAAAAAAGGAAATGCATAAGATTTACTGAAATAAGCCAGGGCAGCGAGAATTCCGCAGAAAACACCTCTGGAGAGTTTATTCTGATATTCATTACTAAAAACAATGCCAAGGTAGTAAACTAGAAAGCACACAAGAAGAAAATCAAATAGCCCAACCAATGCAAAGAATAGCATCATGGGAAGTAATGAGAGGATGACCGCGCCCCTGATAATCCCGGATATTTCAAACCTGTAGGAAAGAATCCATATCCCAAGAATAGTGAACAATCCGACTATTAAATTAAGAGCGTTTATGGCGATAACAGGGTCAGAGTTAAAATACAAAAATGGAATAAACAACCAGGCCAGCATAGGTCCCCAGTATCCATTCACCGCATTGTCGAAGTCTCCCCTTAAGTATTTTTCAGCAAGATCCAGATATATGGTTGAATCGGCAGTTACTCTCTCTTGATTCTGAGTAAATACTATGAGCATTGAATATGCTACGAGGACAATAATTAACATATACATGCTAAAAAAACTTCTATCATTAAATGTTTTCAATAATGCGCTCCATGTAGTTTTAATTAAGTTTAGTATAATCCTAATGAGGGATAAGGGCAAAATGAGAATAACGGATGATCACCAAATTGCCGGCATTTCTCAACTAATACCAAGGTATTGTTATAATATAAATATTTCATGAATAATACAAGCAATTACCGAAAGTACATTTCTAAAAATCCAATACAGAAAATGTTAATAAATAATTTTCTTAATACTATATTTCTGTGCCTTGAAGGACTCTCGATTAATAAGATTCTAGATGCAGGCTGTGGCGAAGGCTTTGTGCTTTCTGAATTTGAAAATCGTGGGATTGGTGACTATCTTGAGGGTATTGACTTTTCAGAGGAGGCTCTTGATGCAGGAAAAAAACTCTTTCCAAATCTTTTTCTGAGACAGGGAGATATTTACAATTTACCTTATAAAGACAATTCGTTTGACCTTGTTCTATGCACTGAAGTCATGGAGCATCTTGTCGAGCCCGATAAGGTTTTGAATGAGATCATGAGAGTTTCAGGGCAGTACTGCCTTTTTTCTGTTCCCAATGAACCATTATTTATGATATCAAATCTTCTGAGAGGGAAAAATATTCCCCAGTGGGGGAACGACATAGAACATGTTCAGCATTGGAGTAGCGAAGCTTTCGAAGATTTCATTAAAAGAAAATTAAAGATTATTACAATAAAGAGACCATTCCCATGGACAGTGATTTTAGGCGAGAAAATGGGTTGAGTACACTATATATCTCAGTTTGTCGGTTGTATTATGTCTTCGGATTATCTTAAACTACAGATTAGACATATTAACCACATGAAAATAGTATTTTTACAAAAAGATTCCTTTGTCAGACTTGCCATAGAAATTCTTTCTGCTGTACTGAAAGACAGCGACCATGAAACCGATGTCTTTATAGAGTCAGGAGAAAGAGACTTTATTAATTCTGCCCTTGAAAGTAAGGCGGATTTATTTGCCATGTCCTGCTCTACGGGGAGCGAATCATGGGTCATTGACACAGCAGAAAAATTAAGAAGGAAAAGCTCAACACCGATTATTGTGGGAGGTCCTCATGCTACATTTTACCCGCAATTAATTGAGAATTCCAATATAGACTATATATGCCGGGGAGAAGGAGAATTTGCTCTGATTGATTTGCTGGAGGCCATGTCCCGCAATCCTGAGGGCATTAAAGATATACAGAACATATGGTCTAAAGATGCCGACGGAAATATTTATAAAAATGATGTCAGACCCTTTGTAGAGGACCTGGATAAACTGCCATTTTCTGATTTTGGAATATATACGAAATACAAGTTCATGATCCCTTATTTTCAAGATATGTATCCTATCTTAACAAACAGGGGTTGTCCATTTAACTGCAGTTACTGTTTTAATAAGGCTTATAAAGAGATTTACCGTGGAAAAGGTAAATATTTGAGAGTGCGAAGCCCACAGAACGTTATTGAAGAACTTGTTCAAGCCAAAAACAAGTATAAAATCACCAAAGTAAAAATTGAAGATGATACTTTTCTTTCTCATCAAACCGCCTGGCTTGAGGAATTTGCTGATCTCTATAAAAAAAGAGTCAATCTTCCTTTTACCATTATGTTAGAAGCAGCTCAGGTAAATAATAAGAAAGTCCGCCTTATTAAAGAAATGGGTTGTATCTGCGCGAAAATGGGTGTAGAGACTGCGAGCGATGAGATGAGACAGAAGGTACTCAATAAAAAAGTTTCTACTCAACAAATTAAGGACGCTGCAAGTCTCATTAAAAAATATGGCATCTACCTTTATACATTTAATATCTTAGGATTACCTGGTGAAACAATAGATGACGCAATTAACACATTACAATTAAATAAAGAGATTGGTTCTGATTTTATCTGGTGTTCCCTTTTGCAGGCATACCCTGGCACAGCGCTTAGCGAGTATGTAAAGGAACATGGGTTTCTTGCAGATGATAATAATGATTCTGAATTTGACGAATGGTACTTCATGTCGAGTAGAATGAAGCTCGAGAATAAAAATGAAATTACAAATCTTCAAAAGATGATGCAGTTATTCATACAATTTCGAATTCCTGTTTATTGGGTTCGAAAGATTATAAAATTGCCGATAACCCCAATTTTCACCCTTCTCTTTAAAGTGGGATTTGCATATTACAAGATAAAAGTGCAAGAAGTAAGAATAATGCCAACTTTAAAGTTAGCACTGCACAATGTTTCTTTCATGAAATAGTGAAGCTCAGAATACTCATGTATAAAAATCACGACCTCCGTTGACAGAGGTGGCCGGGTTTGTTTGGACAGGCAGACGCGATTTATAAATGAAAAGCTGCCTCTCTTTCCTTTTCTACTATTGTGATTCGTGCATCAGGATATCGTGCTACAAGCTCTTTAGCGACAGTTAATCCCGTAACTCCTGCCCCGACTATGAGAAAATCTGTTTTTTATCATAATATTCTTGACATTACAACACTTGTGTCATGCGGCTGATCAGTAACTTAAAAACTGATCAAAAACCATATTAGCACCCAAGCACCTGATATATACACAAAATTGAAAATTATAAATCCATTTGTTGCAGCTTTATCTTTATTTTGATAAATAGTTGAGATTATCAAATGTAATGCAGCAACATCAAGTACAACCATGCAATTGACAACTATACAGCCCGACGTGAATGTGCGATTTTAAAATGGAAGTTGTCCTTTTTACGTGGTACAGATAAACTAATAAGTGCAATAGATCAAACAGGAACCATATTGGACAAAGAACAGTCTGTTTTTACACTTTGATAATTTAATGAATGATCAGATTCGCACTATTTCTGCTTTTAATATTCGCTTAAAAACTATCAGGTTGCCTCTCAGGTATTGTACCTTGTATCACATGTCTTAACCTGACTTACCGCATGCTCAAATACCGTGTGTAATGTTATTGATCTGCGTATTGATATATCACCCGCAGTTTTTTTATGGGATATAAGAAACCAGGATATTTTTTCAAAATTCTCCATACTCGCGATGGTTTTTTATAAAATCTCCTGTAGGCTTCTTTGATAAGCCGCTCTAGCTCTTCCCCTCCGACTTCCTTACATACCGAAGAAGACGTATCATAAAAAGTGAAATGTTTCAGGTCGATGTCTCCTAAGCCTGGATTTCTCTGCAGGGCATAATCCCCCAGTTCTGTACCTTTATACGGGGTAACTTTGAAAAATTTAGCGGTATCCAGCCTAGAATTGACGGCGAAATCAATAGTATTTTTAATTTCTTCCCGGGTTTCGGTCGGAAAACCGATCATAAAAAATCCAAAAGTGATAATTCCGATCTTCGATGTGATCTCGATCATCCGTTGAGCTTTATCCAGATTGATATTCTTTTTAATTTCGGACTGGAGCCGGGGAGTTACCGTTTCAATCGCATAGTTAATTTTGTAAGTTCCGGCATGTTTGAGAACATGTAATATCTCCTCATTCATGATATCAACGCGCAAACCATTCGGGAAAGCAATCGCAATCCGCATGCCGGAATCTATGATTCCCTGACATATTTGCTTAACTCTATCCTTGCGCAAATTGAATACATCATCAATAAAGTGAATTTCCCGAACGCCAAATTTATTGTACAGGAGACGAATTTCTTTTAAGATATGTTCTGCCGACCGGAATCGAAAGGTTTTTCCAAAAATATTGTGGCAATATGAACATTTGAAAGGACATCCCCGTGATGTGAATACCGGGGCATAGATTTTTTCTTTCTGAACACCATTCCAGTTGGCGATCGTCGAATATTTCTTTAGATCCACTAAATCCCAGGCAGGAACCGGAAGGCTGTCCAGTTCTCCGATAAAGGCTTGTTCAGGATTAACCTGAAGTTCCCCATTTTTCTTATATACAATACCATTAATATCATATGGGTTCGTTCCCGAACGATGGGCTTCGATCAACTGCATCATCGTAATTTCGCCTTCGCATCGGATCGCAAAATCAAGCTGACAATGTTCAAATATTTCTTTATAGTTATGGGTCGCCAGGGGTCCCCCTGCAAGATAAAGCGACTTGGGACAGGTTTTGCGCATATCATCTACCAGATTGCGAAATATGTGAAATTCATGGGTCATACTGCTTAATCCTATAATATCTGGATTGAACTGTTTTGCCATCTGAGCTAATCTGTGCGGAGTATAGCTACCTAAAGCGTAATCCACAACTCTTATTAAAGCATCCGGATATTTGTCACGTATTACTGCGGCAAGATGAATAACACCTAATGGGGGAACAAAACTTACGTCAGTTGGAGAGGTTGTTCGGATGAAGAGCACCTTTAATGATGTATCTTTTTTAAGGCCTGCTGTAGCCATCTTCTCTACACCTATAATAGATCATCTAACGTGAGATTAAAAAATTGCTTTTATAATGCCTTACTCTCACGACGATTTCTCCATAATGAATGTTTTAGCGGCGGGTGCATTATTTTATTTATTACTTTTTCTTTTCCGATCATTATAAAAAGCCCGCATTATTTACTTCTGTCTAAAAACATATGAGTTTAATGATAAAAAATTGCTTTTTAAGATGTTTTTTATTTTAACAGACATGATAAGAAATTGTCTAACAAGCATGCATGCATATTGAAATATATGCTCCTATCTGATAAAATTAAATCATTATTAATAACGTTTACTTATCATCCTAACTCTGCGTGCGTCACTTTTTCTGTACGCTAGCAATTCTTATGAGACGACTGTATTGATAGACATGCCTATAAAAGTAGCAAAACCTGTTGTTGGAGAGGAGGAGGCTAAGGCTGTTACAGAAGTAATTCTCTCTGAAAACTATGTATCAGGCAGGAAGGTCAAGGAGTTTGAAGAGGCATTTTCCAACTATATAGGATGTGATCATGCTGTTGCGGTCAATAGTGGTACAGCGGCTCTCCATATAGCTCTGGAAGCGGCTGGGATACAGGAAGGCGATGAAGTAATCGTCCCGCCGTTGACTTTTTTTGCCACGGTTTCATCGGTTTTATATCTCAGGGCTATCCCTGTTTTTGCCGACATTGATCCGGATGACCTCTGTCTTTCGGCTGAAGACACCGAGAGACAGATATCACCAAGAACAAAAGCGATCCTACCCGTACACCTGTTCGGTAATGCTGCAAACATGGAAGCCTTTATAGAGCTTTCCCGTAAAACAAATATTCCTCTTATTGAAGATTGTGCCCAGGCTCATGGTACTGAATATAATGGGCAGAAAGTCGGAAGTTTTGGCAAGGCCGGTTGTTTTTCTTTCTTTGCCACCAAGCATATGACCACTGGAGAAGGAGGGATGATTACTACTGATGACTCTACCTTGGCAGAAAAGGCATCTGTTATTCGTAATCACGGAATGAAGGGGAGAGACCAGCATATTCTTCTGGGATTCAATAACCGAATGACAGAAATGGAAGCTGCCATGGGTATTATACAGTTAGACCGACTGGATAAAGCAAATGCCAAGAGAATTTCTAACTCGGAATACCTTTTGAGAGAAACTGCAAAATTGCCATGGGCCAAAAATCCTGTTCATAGCAGCACGATCAAGCATACTTATTTCTGGTGTCCGTTGATGGTTGATGAAGAAAAATCCGGCAAGAGTATTGAGGATTTAAAAAAACACCTGCAAAAAAACAATATCGGTTTCAGGCAGAGATACACAGAGCCCCTATATAGGCAACAGGTACTGGGCAAATTAGGTTTAGATTACAGAGACGTTTATCTGCCGGTAGTGGAGTCAGTAGTCGGGAAAATACTTGGATTGCCGAATCACCCGATGTTAACCAGGAAGGATCTGGATAAAATTCTGGATGTGCTAAGATCCTTCTGATCATTACTGCATTCGTTCCACAGCACAATCCTAAAAAGTTATTGTAAAGGAGGATTTACTATATGAAAATACTAATAGCCGGAGCAATGGGATATGACGGAGCCGGACTGATAGAGTCGTACCGGGAAAATGTTGAGGATGAAATCATTCTTTTGGATAAGAGGTTTGTACCTCATTTGCTTGCTGATCTCCCCATGCATTTTCGCTTTGTTGAAGGGGACATCCTGGATGTTGAGCTTATGAAATATCTTTTGAAGGATATTGATGTCGTTTACCTCCTGGCGGGAGAAGTTGAAGCTGAAAAAAGTATCAATAAAGAAAAGGCGATTTGGGATAATAATTACACCGGTGCAATAAATGTTATAGAAAACTGTTCGGACAACACTCGTATCCTGTTCGCGTCTTCCGGAAATGTTTTTGGAGGTGTGTTGGAGACCGAAAAAAACATGGACCTTACCGAGGAAGACGAGCCAAAACCCAGATTCCCTTACGCTGAGAGCAAAAGAGCAGTTGAAAAATATCTTTTGGCAAGCAATAAAAAATATGTCATTATGAGGTTCGGCACACATTACGGGTATACACCGGGCATTAGATTTAACCTTGTCACCAATATATTTTTCAAGAGAGCTATGATGGGCCAGGACATAACCATTCATAGTAGCGGTGATAATTACCGTCCTACATTGTGTGCGAAAGATGCAGTCCGTGGCATGCGTTTCCTGGCAAAGAATGCTCATGCAGAGGGTGAGATTTTCCATCTGATTGGAAACTGCTATCGCATAAGGGAACTGGCTGGAGAGGTCGTATCACAATTCCCGGGAATCAACATCAAGCATATATCAAAAGAGGTTCCTTTCAACAGCTATCATCTCTCAAGCGATAAACTCAAGAGTTTAGGTTTCACGTTTCATTATAATATCCGGAAAGGCATTTCAGAAATGAAAGAGATATTCAGCTCCCTTGCTCATACGGTTAAAGGGTCCAAATAATCTGACTGAAACCATATCATCCAACACGCCACAGTTTCCATCTGATGTCTTTGTATATGACCTATTTGTTATTTGGTTTTTATACTATTTCACGATTTCATGGGAACTAACTGATTATCCCTGTCCCGACAATTTTTCGTGAATAGATTCCATGGTTGTGGAGTTCGTCAGGTTACGATTTACTTCTGTTTAATGCAAATAGTCTTGAAACAATGAGAGCGGGGAAATAGGATGCTAGAACAAGCATAATCGGTTCAATCGGATAAGCGTAACGGAAAAATAAAGGTGGTACTAACAAATATGTGGATGCATAAGCTAATACAAACAAAATCATGATTCTTGATTTTTGATTCCTTAACGCCATTAACGCACCTATTACAAAAAGCAAAGAAATAATAGTTCTTCTCTTTCCCCAAATGAAGAAAGATTGAATTCTGTGATAAGCTAAAGAGGAAAAGATTATTGGTTGAGATAAAATAAACTCGAACGTTTTCTTTTGTCTGAAATTGTCTATTTCAACCTCATTGTAGTCCTTAAATCCCTCAGGTGCAATTTCTTCAATACAATTAAGAGCCCGATACTTCAGGGAACTATATTTATTGCCGTCAATTCTGAGAGCAGCGACAGCTTCTTTAGCATTCTGCGCTTTCCAGATAGGGCCAAATTTATCAGAACAAGCATCTGCTTCAGATGAAAATGTTGCCGCCAGGATAGGATTGCTCTCATAAATCATTGATCCGAAACCGCTCCTAATGGGGATATAATGACCAAAAAGCAACAGATTTCTTATTGACCAGGGAGATATAACAATAATAGCCATGACGATAATTAAGAGTGCAGTCTTGAATTGTATAGACATGAAAGAGCGCTTTGATATGAGCACAAAAAAAGCCATAAGAGGTATAAAGGGCAAGATAGGAGAATAAATCAAGGAACTGAATCCCAAAAAAGCACCCAATGCTATACCACGACGTATCGATATTTTTTCTAAACACCAATAAAAGAGGCAGACTGAAAAGCTAATTAGTAACCCGGCAAATATGGCGGGAGTATATTCCCATAACGACAAACTCCTGACTTGCGGAATTAATGAAAGGGCTAATCCGGCTACTATTCCTGTTGCCGCATTAAAAACTTTTCGACCGATATTGTAGAGAACGACTGATGTCAAGAATAATGCAATGACCTGAAAAATTAAAATTGCAAGCCGACCATACTTGCCGAAAACCTTTGTCATGTAAGCTATAAAAAAAGGATATCCCGGTTCAACATAAGCAGTTAGTTGAAATTGCTTTTTGCAGGCTGGATAATCAATGATTCCCGCTATCCATCTGTTGCAAGAGGAATAACTAAAGCCATGGCCCCTTTCAATATTCTGAGCAATCCACAAATATTCCCATCCATCAGCTTCTTGCCATTGACCAATAACAGTGATCAAGCCTGATACCATTAATATTAAAAGAAATGTAATCCCGAAAAGAATGCAGTATCGTAATCTTGGAGGATCATCCTTTTTAATAAATGAAAAAAAGACAAAAACTTTCGTAATTTTATCATTTATTTTTTTAGCATATTTGGCTATTTTATCATCAATTAATCTTGAGTAATCACTTGCAATGACTTTCATTAAAGAATAAAAAAAGACTAAAACCCCCAAAATAATAAAGGCGGTATCTATTAAATAAATTTTGGTGATTGTTGGTTTTGATAATAAACCATCTGGACTTAAATTGGTGGATACAAAAGAAGGATCGAAAATAAAACCTGAACTAATTACTAACACTCCAAATATTAATATGCAGGAAAATATAATTTTCTCTTTCATATCCATTGTTTAAAAAACTGTACTCTTTTTATTGATGTTTGTTGTATATGGAGTAACACGGCAAATAAATATTATATCAGTTCGTCAATCTCAAAGCAAATGGCATGCTGGAAAACTTTATTGCTGGTCAGTGACCAGGGACCGGCAATGAAGTCGAAGAAATTCAGGTACAGTTTGCATTATTTCTATCAATAGTGACAATATCTATCATATTCATTATGTAAGAGCATCAATCCATATTGTTAGCAGAAATTTATCGTAAGGGCAGCATCGTATGACAAGACTTCTATCCAAAATTGGCGTTCTGATACTTTTTTTAGTTATTATTACCGCAACGTATATGCCGCTTGTTCAAACTCACTTTTTTTATCAGGATGATTATATTTGGTTATTGCCCAATGCATCACAGTCAGAGCTGATTAGCCTAGGTTGGAGCACCATAGGTACAGGGAGGTTTTTAGACGGCTACTCTCAATATAAAGTTTATGAATATTTACACTACCTTCAGTCAGTAGGAGCTGACAGTGCCATTCGCTTTGTAGGCATCATTAGCATAGCGTTGTTAGCATATGTTTTATTTATCACTTTTAAAACGAACCGCATAAAAACTAAATATGCCTTTATAGCCAGTATATTAATATGCACTTTACCTTCATTTCAGGTATATGCTTCCTGGATTGTTATAAATCCCGAAATAAATGCTGCCACGCTATCGGCTCTTGCTGGGCTATTATTGTTTAAAGTTGTATTTAAAGAGAATAGAGAAAGATTATTACATAGAATAGTTGCTATTTTCATAGCTGTG
>VAPC010926846.1_pt1 | contig 11640 bp, 5 predicted proteins | sample 3395121 | NCBI WGS metagenome assembly VAPC01 (sample SAMN08290434, study PRJNA428436) | hydrothermal vent metagenome | isolation source: Deep-sea hydrothermal vent chimney | place: Indian Ocean: Southwest Indian Ridge | depth 1711 m m
ATATGAAGTCCAGAGTTTGATCCACCACCTGTAATATTCACACCATAACCTGAAGTTGGTGCAGAAATATCAAGACCGTTTCCGGAAGTAGCTCCACCAACAATTTCCATACCATTTCCAGTGGGTCCACCTTCACTATAAAAGCCAGAATTAGCACCTCCTCCTCTAATCCAAACTCCGTGAGTAGCTCCCAAAATCGAAACACCTTGCCCAGCATTACTGCTTATATTAACAGCGGGAGCCCCCGATCCTGTCTGTCCAATAGTTAAAGCTGACGCGCTATTACCCACAATTTGAAACCCTGCTCCTGCCACACCACCGCGTGCACTAAAACCATGGCCCGTGCCACCACCGGTTGCATCGAGAGCATTTCCACCTAAAACTCCACCCGCTAATGATAGACCGGGACCTGATCCGCCATTATTATACACTTCCATCGCAGAGTACGCCCCACCACCTATGACTTTTAAACCTACCCTGCCACCTTCTATAATAGCACCGTCTGCTCCGCTGTTAACTAACAATCCTGGAAAAACGCCGCCTGCTTGACAAATAATCCCATAACCACTTGCTGTATTAACACTAATCCCACTTCCAGAAACAGAACCGCCATGGATATCCACACCAGTTCCAGTTGCTCCGGCACGAATATTAAAACCATCTCCTGATCCGCCACCGGTTGCATCGAGAGCGTTTCCATTACCACCGGCAATAATTTCAACTCCGTGTCCCGCAAAAGAATTTATTGACATTGCAGCACCAATTGCACCCAAAAAGAGCGCTGGACCACTTCCACCTATAAGGCTTAATCCACGGCCGCCACCACTACCACCCGTAAACTGTACAGCATGAGTACCCGCGGAATCTACAGTTATACCCGGACCTTGACTATTAATATCAATACCCAATGCTTGGGCATTAATTTGTATACCATGACCATCAGTAGTCATAGTTAGACCATGACCTCCAGCATCTATAATCATACCGTGACCCAGACTTGAAATCTGAATACCATGAGCACCCGCATCTATATCTACACCGTATCGTCCAGTGGCATCAATGGCACTCCCTTCACTACCGCCTGCAACCAAGCGGACCGCTGAAGTCGTATCTGAGGTAACTGAAAGTCCTACCCCTCCACTTGACCCACCAATAATATCAACCCCATTACCTGTGGGTCCACCTATTGAAGCGAAACCTGCACTGGAATCAAAACCCTTTGCACAGATACCGTTATAATCCCCATGTTGTGCCTCCGCAAATATACCGTGACCACTTGGAGGAACAGCTCCGATACCACCGAGAGCATGTATACCATGACCGTGTGCTCCACCCTCAGTTCTAATACCATCACCACTTGCTCCACTACAGCTTATATTAAAACCGCCATCAGTTCCAGAAGCACGAAGACCATAACCACTTGTACCCGATAGCAATAGAGCAGTATCACCTGAGATAGACATGCCAAAACCAGTACCCGACACACTTAAACCTTGCCCTGAAGCACCTTTCATTTCTGCACCAAGGCTTACCCCCTCTATAGACAGACCCTTACTTCCTGCATATTCTCCACCTTTTATATATGCACCATATCCTATACCATGACCACGAATATCAAGACCGTGACCTAACCCTGTAGGGCCAATTGAACCGGCAACCAAACTCACCGCAGTTGTTGTGTCTGAAGTAACGGAAAGACCAAAATCAGAGTCATGGTGGATATCAATACCTTTGAATTTCCATTCCTCGGTATTCGTAGACAGATCGGCATCAAGATTAAAGGCATGCATGGCACTCGTATGACCGTAGGTTTCAACCATGATATAATCATCGAGCCATTGTTTATTATACTGATCTACAATGGGAACAAAGACTCTTCTTGCCGTAGTTTCTGCTGCAGTTAAAGTGAGTGAAAACCCCGTACCATTATCCACGAACCCGTTTGTGGTATTAATTTCACCACCTTCATCTTTACTGATCTTCGTATCCCCGGTATCGTGAGTAGCATCGCTATTGAAATTCACACCGCCCGTCTCAAAAAGTGTAAAATCAATAATGGCTAATTCACCGTATTTTCTCCATACTCTTTCTGGCATAATTCACTCCTTTAAAGCCTGGTTCTTTCCAAATCAGTTACATGAACGACAAACAGCGGCGTTGAATTATCACGTTTAAAGAATGTGATGTCATTCGCTGTCGGAGTATTCTTCAAGAAACGGCCATTAGCCATTGCCTGTATATACTGAAGCACCGTATCCACATTAACACCATCAATAGGTGTTGTCACTTTCAGGAGTGCTGTCACTTCTTCAGCATTAATGTCTGCACCAGAGCCGTTTTTAACAAAGGAAACACCATTGCTGTTTCCGCCCTGTGCTGCAACATAGAGAGCATCTCCTCCGGAAGGACCACCAAGAATTTTGACACCGTTACCGATCCCGGTAGCAACTATATTCACACCATTTACCGCAGAGGAGATATTCATACCATGGCCTGTACCAAGAGCGGCTACTTTAATTCCATCCCCGCTTGTGGTTGAGATATCTATACCATTACCACTTATAGCACCGCCTACTAATTCGAGACCGTGAGCCGTACCTCCACCCTCAATTTTAAGGCCTGAACCGCCACCGCCACGAATATAGGCACCCTCATAATCCTGCGCTACTATCACTAGCCCCTTCTCTACTCCGGATATTTGCATTCCGATACCACCAGCACTGTAACTATCTATTTTTACTCCGATTACGGGCCCAGTAACTTCAACACCCAGAGAACCATCAGATCGTATGTGTAAAGCAGCTTCATTTACTGCATATAACCTTGCGGCATAATTTGAGAAACTTTCCACATTTAAACCAGTACCAGCTGCAGTAACGTTAATACCCATCCCGTTGTTGGCATCAAGATTTATCCCATTTTTACCGGCACCGGCAGCCGCAATATTGGTAGCATGCCCATTGGTAGTCGAGATACTGATACCATCACCTGAAGTTGCTCCACCACTAATCTCAACACCATGACCTGTCAGTCCACCGCGAATATTAAAGCCATCTCCTGTACCTGCACCGGAAGAATCAAGGCCATGGCCGTTTCCACCTGTTGAATGGGCAACAATAGCTGATCCAGAATTATTCACTATATTCAATTGTTTCAAATTAAGTACGGCGTTATTTCCACTTGTAAGCTGCCCGTCAATAGAGACAACATTTACGTCCCCTCCACCGCCGCCACCGCCACCGGCAGCGATTGCAACCAGACTGTCTTGAACTGAAGTGAAATCAGAACCACCACTGGAATCAGACATAGCTGTGAGCATTGCATATATGCTCGGAGAAGCTGTCCCATCAAAGAGTGTCGGAGGAGTTCCTATTTCTGCTGTTTCCAATCCAACATTCATATTACCAAGTAATCTCAGAGCGGACTGACCTGGGCCACCCTGAAGGAACGAACCTCCAAGACATCTCAAGGCATAACCACCCGGATCTGCTACCAATTGAAGGCCATTATTACCGTTACCGCTCATGGTCACGCCACCTTCAAAAGATGCGGCATAATTACCGCCCGTGGTTTGTACTTGCATACCCATTAAACCGGTAGCTTTGATACCTGCACCTACAGGACCTCCACGAAAATGAACACCAGATCCAAAACCGCCGCCAGTTGCATCAAGAGCATTTCTATCATGCCCAGCTACCAATAACACGGCATGACCCGTGGCTCCACCATAAACAGAAAGACCTGAACCGGTTCCACTTCCTATCAATTCAACAGCCGTAGCATCCGTTGACAGAACCTCGGCTTTAATACCGCTACCGGATGTTCCTCCACCCATAGCATGAATACCTGCACCATCGGAACCGCCACTACTTCTTATACCATCTCCTGTAGTGCTACCTATTGTACGAATGCCATTATAATCCGTGCCACCTGCTTTAAGATAAAGAGCATCTCCATTAACGACTTCAACATGAATGCCACCACCACCGGTTGCATCAAGGGCATTTCCGGATGCTCCACCAACGAGAGACATTCCGTGATCTGATACTGCCAGAGCCTCGGCTTTAATACCGCTACCTGATGATGCACCACCAAAAGCTTCAATTCCATGACCGGTTTCTCCACCAATAGCATAGAGACCTGAACGATTTCCGCCACCGCGAGTAGAGATACCATAACCACCCGCAAAGCCACCGGTTACCTTTATCCCATCACCAGCTGAGTAACCACCACGGATGTCGAAACCATGGCCTGATCCTCCACCTGTTGCATCCAATGCATTTCCAGATGTTGCAGAAAGAGCAACGGCATGGCCGGAAGTAGCTCCTCCGACAATATCAACACCATTACCAGTCGCTCCTCCTCCAATATCCATTCCTGCTCCGGAATCATTTCCACGAATAAATACGGCAGGAGCATTAGTACCATTTGTAGTGAGACTTAAAGCAGGAGCAACATCACTAGAAATATTAACAGCGACATTACCCTGAGCAAGAAGAAGCAAAGCATTCGATGTCGATGAACTGGCTTTAATGCTAGAACCAGTTGACAATATATCAAGGCCATTATTACTGGAATCAATACGAATACCACTATGATTATTTGATTGAGCGTTAATGTAAAAACCATGATCACCTACGGCATCAATATTAATACCCTTACCATCAGATGTAGTCATATCCATGGCGTTTCCGGAAGTAGCTCCTCCTACAAGCTCAAGGCCATTCCCTGTCGCTCCCGCACGAAGATCAAAAGCTGAACCTGATCCGGCACCTGTGGCATCGAGAGCATTCCCGTTATAACCCGCAACTAACTCAAGCCCATTTCCTGATGATCCACCCGTAATGGACATACCTGCACCACCACTTTGTCCAATTAATTCAAGACCCGCACCACCACTTGGACCGCCTACCATCCTCACAGCAGCATTAGCCGAAGCGCCAACTACAACTACACCATACCCTGTTCCAGCTTCAATATAAACCCCATTTGTTCCTCCACTACCACTTGTGCGAAGATCCAATGCATGACCGCCACTTGATAAAACTCTTATTCCCGAAGCGGCTACTGTCGTTGCTAATAAAGCATTACCCGTACCTCCTGAAACTGAAAGATGTAATGCATTTCCTGAAGTTGAATCAAACCTGACAGCATTCGATGTACCTGAAATAACAGATAAACCCACACCAGAATCATTATGAATATCAATTTCTTTGAACTTCCAGGTTTCAGTATTCGTAGAAAGATCAGCATCGAGATTAAATGCCTGCTGAGCATTCGTATCACCGAAAGTTTCAACCATGAGGTATTCATCACGCCATTGAGGAGTTCCCTGATCCCGAATCGGTATATAAAGACGCTTCGCCGTCATTTCCGTAGATTCTAAGGCGATTGAATAACTACCGGTTCCGTCAAAAGCGAAATTGTTCGTTGTATCAGCAAGGGCTCCTTCATCCATTCTTATTTTTGAGTCACCCGTAACAGAACTTGCATCATCCTGTATTCGTAGGGCATCATTCTCAAACAATGTGAAATCAATTATGGTAGCTTCACCGTATTTTCTTTGAACTCGTTCTGGCATAATCCACTCCTGTCTGAGTGTCAAATAATTTTTTTCGCATGTACTTCAAGTATGGAGTATTAAAAGAATATTACTATATTTTAAAAAAAAGGGTAACCCGAAAACAGGTTACCCGAACAACTCCCTGACGAAGAATCTTTATGACTAAGGGCCGTAAATAAGTACATCCCGCCCACATGTGCAAACTACACTGGTTGAAGGGACATCATTTTCTGTCACATAGTCATACTTATGACCGCAACTACAGACAATCCCTACATATCCATCAACTCTTCTCGATGCTCTTATAGAATCAACAAAAGCTGTGAGTTCCGCTTTATCATTGAAATTTCTCTCCTCCGTCTGTGATACACGCTTACGGACAATAGGCAACTCCAACACAAAAGGGAGACTACTTGCTGAATATGCAACAATAGGAATCATCTTTAACCCTGTGGTCCTTCCGGTACAGGCTGCTGCTGTTGTTGCCGTTGCTGAGCTATCAAAAGCTGAACATTCGTGTCATAAATAAAAGCAGCTTTCTGCTTCTTCAGTTCAGCCGTGTTTGCCTCTGATTCAGCAATCTTTTTTTCAAATTCCTGAACAGTAATATTCATCGCTGTAGCAGGATCAACATTAAGCTGAACTGGAGGAGGCTGTACGGCAACATTTGGCTGTGGTGCCGCTTCCGGCTGTGGTGCCGCTTCCGGCTGTGATGCCGCTTCCGGCTGTGGTACTGCTACTTCCGTTTCCTTCACTTCTTTTAAATCTGCCATAATACTATCCTTTCATAAGATTTGATTTGGATTTTATAATATAAAGCAATTAGTATTGATAGATTATTATTCATAGTCTTTTTAATTTTCCTTTTTATCATAGTCCTCTATTAATATTCCTTTTTTATCGCCTACTTTCTCTTCCTCTATAGATATACGATGTTCTTCAGCATGTTTGTCATGGCGTATAGCAGAAACCGTCCAGGAAAATTTACAATCACCATCAACCGATGCTACTGTAAATTTATTACCCTCAATTTCTTGACTTACATACAAGGGACACCATTTCCCTATTGAAGTAAACTGATAAGAATACTCAGATTTATCCTCCCCATTCAGTGCAGTCCACCAGTAAGGTAATGTAATAGTAACAAAGCCATTCACTGTCTCCGCTTGTCCGTAATAGATATTTCTCATTTCCGGGCTCTCAACAAAACTATGCTGTAAAGTTTTATTATAAGGATCAAGGGGATGATCAATTATGAAAGAACCTGAACTTTTAGATAAGGCACCTGTAATAATACATCCAGTGGATGTTGCTGTAATTTTTACATTACCTCCATGTAATATCTTAGTATCTTGAGCTTCATCCCAACTTCCAATTTTACAAGAAGTGGGGTCCGAAATGAAAACAGCAGCTATTGTTGTGCCTTTTATAAAATGAAGCTTAACTTCATCACCACTATTTGCTTTTAATCTTGTTAAATGACCGTCTGCATGATCACTAAAGACCTCTAAACTTACTGGAGGTAATCCTCCACCGGCTGCTGGAGGGTCTGTATTTATACCTACCTGGGCATCCCAAACTCTAACAATCAGGTTGTTATTAACACTTAAATTTAATTTACCTCCCGAACCTGTCATATTCCACGTTCCAGTATATGTAGGACCGGTAAGAGATTGAACAGATAAAGCTGAACCTATCGATGCACCCTGTTTGAAATTTATAAAATTCGTAAAGTTCCCTAAACCCGACTGTATATTGCATATTACACCTGATGCGCTATACATAGAGAGTTTATTAGACGCAGTACCAGAAGCGACTGTACCGATACCCACATTACCTGTAAATGCGGAAGTAGTGCCGACGGAGAGATCAGCGGAACAAGTTAAAGTGGGAGTAACAATTACACTGGCAGACTGTACCGTAATTTTATCAACCAGTTGCCTCACTATGGAAACATCGGTATTTGTAGAAGATCCAATCTTAACTCTTTCAAAACCAAAATTAGCGGTGTCAACTCTTGTTATTGCCGAATGTGTTCCACTTCCATTGTCACCATCCTGAGAAACGTCTGCAAGAGCAATACTTGGAAAAGAGAACCTAGCCAAATTTGAATAAAGATACAACTGCTGAGCATTATTGCCACCAAGTCTTAATGCTACACCTGCAGTACCGTATATATCAAATTGACTACCGTTTGCTGTAGTATTCCAAGTTTGAATCTGTCCATAAACTGAAGCACCAAACTTAAGCTGTATAATAGCTTTATCAGTATCAATAACTGTAGTAGGCGTTTGTACTAATACGGTACAAGTACCCGTTCGATACACATGAAGAGGGGAAGCGCCAAAGGGAGAAGTCGTACCTATACCGCAGTTTGTCCCTACCTGCAGCCATGTACCTATGACCCCATTACTTCCGGTACTGACACTTCCAAGAGTTGCAACAAAATTTCCGGTTGAGGCTGTAATATTTCCGGTTGTGGCAGTAATCCCCGTACCCGCTGTCACTGTTGTATTAGCCTGGAGACCTCCTCCAGTAGATCTGATTAAACCGCCTGCGGTCACTGTTGTATTAGCACTAAGAGCACCAAGAGTAGAAACAATATTTCCGGTTGAGGCTGTAATATTTCCGGTCGTGGCTGTCATTCCCGTACCCGCTATCACTGTTGTATTAGCCTGGAGACCTCCTCCTGTAGATCTGATTAAACCACCTGCGGTCACTGTTGTACTGGCAACGAGAGCACCAAGAGTAGAAACAATATTTCCGGTTGAAGCTGTTATATTTCCGGTTGTGGCAGTAATCCCCGTACCTGCAGTCACTGTTGTACCTGCAGAAACCAGTAAAAATGCAGTCACACTGCCCGAAGAAGCTGCAATATTGCCCGTTGTAGCTACAATACCTGTACTTCCCACTACAGTTCCAACGACATCAAGAGCTGAAGCAGGAAGAGTCACCCCGATACCAACCCGTCCTGCAGTAGAATCAAAAACAACATTTGAACCATTAAAATTAAGATTTCCTTGGTGATTTATATTGGAGGCCATGAAGATGGTCCCAATACGCCTAGTAGCAGAACCTAAATTTGACGGCGTAGCAGTAACTTTACCTACAATATCACCTTCCACATGGAGCTGTGCCTGCGGATCTGTTGTCCCGAAACCTACAAACCCCTGATTAACAGTAAGAGCATGGTTAAGAGCACTGGCATTTTCTATTTTCACCACCGTCCCAGTAGCAGAGGCATTATCCTGACTGGCTATCAAAGCAGCCTGTGTCATGTCCGTCTGGTTAATTTCCAACTGATCAGTAATAACAATCTCAGTATTTATGACCGTGACTGTACCGTTAACCTGGAAGTTTCCGCCCAACGTTGTATCACCAGGAATCGTTGTCGTACCTGTACTATCAATAAGTAATCTGATCGCTGAGCTGTCATTGATATCAATAACCGCAAAATCACCAGCAGGATTCGAAACCAATTGATAGGCCTGTCCCGCAATACCGTCATCCAAATCTAGCCTTAAAGCAGCAGAACCTACAGTAGCGCGGGCATGGACAGTGTCGAGAGGGTCTGAAGTACTGATTCCAATATTACCTATAGAAGCCGTAGATTTTAAAGTAAATCTATCCGTAGCTATATCATGGTCCTGAATATTAAAGACACCGGTAGGAGATGAATAAAGCTGATAGGTACGCCCGCTTCCTCCATCATTTAGATCCAGCATTAATCCTGCGGAAGTATCAGGTCTCCGGATATGGATGGCATCCAGGGGCTCCGTTATACCAATACCAACCCGGCCGGCACCACTGGTACTGTCCACCAATAACCCCGTCATGGTATAAATATCAGCTTCGTCTATTTTCTCATTGTTGATGGCTCTATCTTGAACCCATTTACGGATTATCTGTGACATGGGTCTAACTCCTTTAAAAATCAATGACTTGTATAGTTATAGTTCTTTGCAATTAAGACTTATCGTATATTACTCTCAGTAAATCGCCAGCTTTCAGGACCCCATTGAGATTATACGAGGTACTATCCCATTTCACACTCGTACTATCAGCACCGAAATCACCATTCAGAGCCTGTGCAGTACCTCCAATTAAATCAAGAGCGACATTATCGGTAACAATTAGAGTACCTCCCAAGAGAACATATTCATTTGTTTGATCTACAAGATCCAGGGTAAAATATTCGACTTCAAATGCCATGGTAAACTCCTTGATTTTGACTTACACTCTTATATCGTTATTAATAGAATATTATAAGATTAAGAGATTATTAAGAGAATGACAATATTAAAAGGTTATTAAATTGTAGCGTGTCTGTCTTTGGTCTTAGGACAGGCCAGTGAATACTTAAACCCCCTATTATTTTATACTTGACTTTAAACTGTATTTATATTATAATAACTATATGCCTTTGAATACTTGGACATCAGAAAAAATAACTCTTCTTAAAGAATTATTCCCTAAGACCCATAAGAAAGATATCTTGCGAGCTATCCCGGGCTCATGGGGAAATATCAGAAAGAAAGCTAACGATTTAGGCCTCATAAGAGACCCTCAAATAATTCATGAAGATAGATTAAATAAAAAACCGCGTCGGGACGGTCTCCAATCTGATGAAATTATTTTACTAAAAAAAATATTTGAAAATAATTCTAAAAAAGACATCTTAAAACAAATAAACAGATCATGGAGTCTAATAAGTAAAAGTGCCCGAAAACTTAACCTTAAGAGAAACCCAGACCTTATAAATAACGACAGAAAAAAACGAGGCCCCAGAAAAGACTCCTATAACCAAAAAGAACTTGATATAATTATTAATATTTATGAAAATAATAAAAAAGAATTTATCTTAGACCAATTCAAAAAATCTGGCTTTAAACGCTCTTGGCAAAGTATAAAGTACACTGCAAAATCTCTAAATATCAAAAGAAATCAAGAAATTGTAAAACAAGAAATGATTGATGGAGGTTCTCTAATTTTATGCCCTCCATGTGAAACTCTGTGGACAAAAAAAGAAAACGAACATCTTAAAACTATTTATGGAAATAATTCAAAAAAATACATTTTATCTCAGTTTCCGGAAAGAACCTGGAGAGCCATACGTGAACACGCATTAAAATTAGAACTATCCCGAGACAGAAAACTTATTGAGAAGGATATCATTAAACATCACAAAGAGACTATGAAAGCCCGTTATGGTGTAGAGTACTCCACACAATTACCGTCCATGCAGAAAAAGAGCCGTCAGACTAATCTCGAAAGAAGGCAAGTAGAATACCCTACCCAATCTGTTGAAGTCAAAGAAAAAGTAAAAGATACAGTACGGAAAAGATACGGTGTCGATAACGTCTTTCAATCTGAAGAAATAAAAAAGAAAATTGAAAAGACAAATATAGAACGGTATGGAAGCCCTTTCCCTAATCAGAATGAAGAAATAAGAAAAAGAGCTTATGAAACTTCCAAATTAAATAATTCTTTCTCTTCATCGGATGAAGAGGACCATTTTTATAACTATTTAATTTTATATGATCCTAATGTTGAACATCATGTTCTGCATCCAGTTATTAAACATACTATTGATTTCTATATGCCTCGATACAATCTCTGGGTACAATACGATGGAACATACTGGCATGGAAAAGAAAAAAGAGCAAATGATGAAACACCAAGAGCAAAGAAAATAGAAATAAACATAAAAAACGATAACTTTCAAAACAAAAATATTCCCAATTTAATTAGATTTTGGTCAGACGAGATAAAAGAAGCTGAAAAAAACGGAACTATTCTTAATATTATAAAGAAAAAGATTGATGAAAAAGGTTTAATAACATTAACATGCCACCAGTACAGGAAAAAATTACAATGGCTTGAAGAGGACAAAAAAAATCTCGATCTAACTCTTCTAAAAGCGACTTCATTTATACTGGCACAAGAAAAATTTAATAATGAAATTGTTGATTTTATAAAAAAATATGAATGGTTAGGAACAATTGGAGTGATTCCTAAATGGTGCTTCACCGCCAGATATAGAGGTTTATTAGGAGGAGTAATACTTATAAATGAAC
>VAPC010926266.1_pt1 | contig 11632 bp, 10 predicted proteins | sample 3395121 | NCBI WGS metagenome assembly VAPC01 (sample SAMN08290434, study PRJNA428436) | hydrothermal vent metagenome | isolation source: Deep-sea hydrothermal vent chimney | place: Indian Ocean: Southwest Indian Ridge | depth 1711 m m
ATCCACAGCCTCTCTTATGGCCTCGGGAGGGACTGTCTTGGTGACTGCAACAAGCTTCACCTCCAGGGGGTCTCTTCCCGCCCTCATCGCAACATGTGAGATTCTCTTGTATACACTACTGATAGATTCGACAATATGATCCGACATGATAAATAGTTACTTCAGCCTTCCCCTCTTTTGTCTTACGGTCCTGAAATAAACTCCCCAGATAACAAAGAAGGTGCCTATGCCGGAGGCATTGGCAATTATATCACCTATACTGAAATCCCTGTACGGCAGAAAGTACTGGACAACCTCTATTGCTATACCGTAAAGAAAGACTACAATACCCAAAAAGATAAGAAAAGATAGTTTCTCCCTCTTAAAGGCACAATAACATAACGATGCAGTTATGAAATAGGCAACAAAATGGGCGAATTTATCCGGTACCGCAACCACCTTGTCCGGAGAAGGTATAACGGATAAAACACCAACAATTCCGACCCAGAGAAAAAAGATTATCCTATATACTGTTTTCCACTTCACACATAAAGTATAACCATTTTTATCATCAACTTTTCAATCTTTCCTAACTTTCCCAGGATCGCCGACAGAAAACCCGTCAACTTTTGGCAATAGAGACGGATACCGAGTTTGAACGGATTTAATTATCACATATGGCTCATCCGGATGGTGAGCCGTGATAATTCCCTCGGAGCCCCGGCTGGATGCCGGGACGAGAATGAGTGAAAACTCTGTATCCGTCTCTATTGCCATACTGGGGAAGAACAATTTTACTTGGCAATAAGTGCCCCAACATAATATAATATCATCATGAAGAAAGCACTGTCGGGTTTATTACTTGTACTGATTTTTTTTCTTGCCTTTTATCTCAACAGCCTGTTTGGAAGAGAAACCCCGGCTGACTTCCCGGGACATCCTGTAGCACTGCCTTTCCCTGAAATCACAGAAATAACGGGAATTATAAAAAAAGGGGAAACGCTCTCTGAAATCTTTAAAAGGCATGAGCTTGACATGCAGACGCTCTACAAACTTACCAGGGCATCAAGGAAAGTCTATAATCTCATAAGGGTAAAACCTAACCGCTCCTATGTGATAAGCACTCTAAGGCCGGACGGGTCTGAGAGGGAAGAGATAAAGAACTTCAGATATTCAATAGACGATTCTCATTACCTGAAGGTAATAAAAGGCCCCAAAGGCTTCACGGCAGAAAAGGTCAGGGTTACCTACGACAGGCGTCAATCGGTTATTACAGGGAGCATAAAAGACAACCTCATCAATTCCATCGGCAACGACAGAGAACACGTGCGAATTGCCTTTGACATGGCCGAGATATTTGAATCCAGCATTGATTTTGTTACTGAATTGAGACAGGGCGACAGTTACAGGCTGCTTGTAGAAGAGCTGTGGCTCAATGGCGTCTTCAAGGGATACGGCAAAATACTTGCCGCAGAATTTACAAATAATGGAAAGACCTATGAGGCTTACGGGTTTAAGGTAAACGGAAGGACCGGCTACTATGACAGTAAAGGGAGTTCTCTCAAAAAGGCCCTCATGAGGGCTCCTCTCAGGTTCAGATACATAAGTTCCGGATTTACTTACAGGAGAAAACATCCTATACTGAAAACCTACAGGGCCCACCGTGGAATTGACTATGCAGCGCCCCGGGGGACACCGGTCTCAGCCGCAGGTAACGGTACCGTCAAGTTTGCCGGCTGGAATGGTGGATACGGCAATCTCGTAATAATAAAACATCCCAATGGGTATGAGACATATTACGGACACCTCTCAAGGATAAAGAAGGGAACAAGAAAGGGCAGGAAGGTCAGTCAGGGCGACATTATAGCTTATGTCGGCAGTACAGGGCTTTCAACCGGCCCGCATCTGCATTACAGCATAAAGCGTTATGGTAAATTCCTCAACCCACTGAAGATCAAGCTGCCAAGGAATCGTACCGTTCCCGCCGGACTCATGAGCAATTTCCGGAATCGTGTGGAGAGTCTCAGGGCTGAGTTACTACAAGAGGGCGATAAGGAAAGGATTGCACAACGCTGATCAGGACTATATGTTTTTATCAAAAATCTTTTTAAACTCATTATGTATTCTTAAGAAGAGAGCGAGCATTGACGAATCGAAATGCCCCGGCATTGTTCGTCCGTCCCCCACGGTAATAATCTCGTAAGTATCCTCATGACGGAATCCCCGCTTGTACGGTCTTGTGGACCTTAAAGCATCATATTGGTCAACGAGCATCACGATCCTGCCCTCAACAGGAATTTCTTCTCCTCTGAGTCCCTTTGGATAACCCGTTCCGTCCCATCTCTCATGGTGGGTCAATGCAATCGATGCGCCCATCTGTATGACCGGATAGGAGGAACCTTTTAAAATCTCATACCCTATTTTGGAATGAACCCTTGCAACATCAAACTCCTCTGCTGTAAGCCTGCCGGGCTTAAGGAGTATTCCGTCCGGTATGCCTATCTTTCCAACATCATGCATGGGACTTGAGTATGTTATATTTTCAATAAAATCCGCGGGCATTTTGAGTTCCTCTGCAATAAGTTTTGAATAAAGGCTTATCCTCCGGATATGACTTGCGGTATCTTCATCCCTGTATTCAGCCGCTACGGTGAGCCGCTCTATTATCTCCTTGCTCGCAGCCTTTACCATCTGGAGGGCTTCCCGAAGTTCCGCTGTCCTTTCAACTACCGTATTCTCCAGCCTTTTATTGTACTCCTTTTGAAGCCTCAAACCTTCACAATAATTCAAAGCCTTTTTTACTGCATGGAGCAGGTACTCCAGATTAAAGGGTTTGATTATAAAATCATGGGCTCCGTATTTTAAAGCCTCAATAGAAAGATCGAGATCAGGATAGGCTGTCAGCAGTATAACCGGAAGATCAGGGACCTTGGAATGAATCTCTCTCAGGAGTGTCAGGCCATCCATCTCCGGCATGATAATATCTGATAGGACAAGGTCGAAAGACCTCTCAGAGAGCAGTTTAAGCGCCTCCTGAGGACTGCCCGTATCGCTGACTCTATAGCCGACATCACTGAGCAACATGACAAGCACATCCCTCACTGCTTCATCATCATCAACTACCAGGATTGAATATTCATTATTCTTTTTCACTGCTATCCAGTACCTCTCTCACCTTTCTCACGAGTGTAACAGGTCTGAAGGGTTTTGTAAGAAAATTGATATCCTCTTCAATGATAAAGTTTTGTATGGTATTTATCGTGTACCCACTTATAAAAATTACTTCTCCCCTGAAACCAAGCCCCTTTGCCTTTTCATACACTTCCTTTCCGCCTTCTTTCGGCATAACAACATCAAGTATCATAAGGTCAAACTCTCCGGATTTCTCATTCAGGAGGGTCATTGCATCCTCACCGTTCCTTGCAACAAACACGGTGTAACCATACTCCTCCAGCGCCTCCTTAATCGTCTCCCTCACATTATTCTCATCCTCAGCCAGGAGTATGGTCTCTGAACCACCACTTATGGGAGACTCTGATGGATGGCTTATATATACCGGCTCCGACTCTGTTACAGGAAGGTATACCTTAAAAGTTGTACCCCTGCCCTTCTCTGAGTAAACATGGATAAAACCATTATGTTGTTTGATGATACCGTAAACTGTCGAAAGGCCTAAGCCGGTACCTTTGCCTACCCCCTTTGTGGTAAAAAAAGGCTCAAAAATATGCTCTTTTACATCCGGCAGCATCCCTTCACCCGTGTCACTGATGGAAAGACAGACAAAGTCGCCACCCTTGTTGACCCATGAATGTCTTTCAAGATAAGCCTCATCAAAGGCAACCTCAAAGGTCTCAATAATGAGTTTCCCACCCTCTGACATGGCATCCCTGGCATTTGTGGCAAGGTTTATTATCACCTGCTCTATCTGACCCTGATCTACCATTACAGCCCTTGTATCCTTGATATCTATAACAAACTCTATATTTTCAGGGATAACACGCCTTAAAATCTTCTCGAAATCCCTTATTATCTTCCCGAAATAGACCGGCTGTGGCTGGAGCAACTGTCTGCGGCTGAAGGCAAGGAGGCCATGCGTCAGGTTTGCCGCCCTGTCGGAAGCCTTCAGTATCTGATCTACATGGTTCCTGAGTACTCCGTCCTCCAGCTTCATATTCAGGAGGGAGGCATATCCTGTTATAGCCATCAGGATATTATTGAAGTCATGGGCAATGCCACCTGCCAGCAAGCCTATCGATTCAAGCCTCTGCGACTGTCTCAACTGCTCCTCAAGCCTCTTCTTCTCCGCTATATCAAGAAGCATACCTATAACTGCGGGCCTGCCGTTGAAGAGGGTATTTGCCCCATATACCTCAATGTCAAAAACCTCACCGTTGGCTTTTACTGCCTTAAGGACATAGTTTATTGACTCAACCTCTCCTTCATACCTCCTTCCGGGGTTTTCCTCAACCACCGGCCAGTCAGACGAACGGGTAAGGTCCAATGGTCCCTTCTTATCAATGATCTCCTCCGGAGAATTATAACCAAAGACTTCACAGAACCTCGGATTAACATACCTGAAAAAACCATCCTGGATCAGATATACCCCTGCAAGGGAATGTTCAACAAGGGAACGGAATTTTATCTCGGACTCACGAAGCGCCCGGTCTTTTGTCTTGAGTTCAACGTAATGTCTCTGGAGTATATAAACAGCATAGGAGAGTGCGAGCGCCATAAAAGGCAGCCCTATCAAGATGGGCCACTGCGACCTGTGTGTAACCCGGTAAAGTCTTATCAGCCTCTCTGTCGGCCACATCCGGAGGGTCAGGGACAGACCCGAAATACCAACAACATCTTCCGCCATGCTACTATTAATAAGAGAGCTATTGTGATTTCCGGGCCACCTGCCTTCAACTGTTTCACTTCGCGATGGAAACAGGACTTTCCCATCCTGCATCACCATGAAATCAACATCAAGCCTGTTTGTAACAGAAGCCTCAATAAGGGAATTTATCTCAAATACACCATCTACATATCCCCTTATTTCACCCTTTCTGTCCACAACCGGGTAATAAACTGCCACTACAGGCTTATTACCGGCTGTTTTTATAACCGGGGTAATACTGAATGAACGGTACTTCTCAGCCTTCAACATAGCTTCCTGTGAATAGACACCGGCCATGGCCTTCACAAGCTCTTCACTTTTCAGGGGATACGTCCACTCGATAGCTCCATCCCTGTTAACCCAGTTAATGGACTGAAACCCTTTAAATGTTCTATATATAGGGTCGGAGATCATGATAAACATCTCTTTCATCTCTTCAATCGGGTCTCCCTTCCAGATATGACCCTGCAGGTGTTCTGAAAGTGCCTCAATAGCAAGAACCCTTGTCTTGATGCTCTCGGTAAGCCTTACCCTTGAGCCCTCCAACAATGAAAGGACATGCCTTTTCAGCATCTCATCATTATGTTTTTTTCCTGAATAACAGAGCAGCATGAGTAATAACGCTGTAAAGAGAAGGACTAAAAGCGGGAGCAATCTATTCAGATATTTCATCACTATTGTCCCCCCGGTTGAAGTGGATACTATTCAACAAGACTCTTGATACTAAAAAGCAAGGAAATCCCCTTGATATTATAACAGTTTTTTACGAAGATTGCAGGGGAAATTTACTAAAAACCGTAGGACCTTCCTTCAATGATTTTAAAAGCCCTCAAACTCCTATGATTGAAATCCCGGCCTCATTTGCCGTGGAAATCATCTCCTGACGTTGAATAATAAGGGCTTTCCCTGCCTCAATAGCAAGAACGGATGCCCTCACCTCAATCATTACCCTTAAGGTATCAAGACCAACTACAGGGACATCGTATCGCATATCCTGCTGGGGCTTACTCACCTTCACAACTACCGCTCCATCTCCAGCAAGCCTTCCCCCCCTGCGGATTGCCTCATCGGTCCCCTCTATAGCCTCTACCGCCATTACAGCCCTGCCTTTAACCACAACAGTCTGGCCTATATCAACCCTGCCTATCTCTTTTGCAATGCCAAGACCAAACGCTATATCCTTATCCTCTGCCGTAGTGGTTCTGCGCTGGGTGAGAAGCCCGGCAGGCATAAGCATATCACCGGCAAAGTCCGTTGTCCTCATCATTCTTATCCCCTCTGACTCTATCTCGTCAGTGATAGCCTGAAGAATGGTATCGTCCTTTCTGTCCTTCAGGGTGAAGAGCAGCTTTATCGCCCTCATATCAGGCGTAATTTTGCCCTGGTAAATGAGACTCTTCGAGACCTTTCCTGCCATTATTGCCTCCTGAATACCTGAGGCCTTCAATGTCTTTATTATCTCACCGAGCCTGCCCACATTGATTCTCTTCACCTCATCTGCACACCCGTTCATAGGGCCGGCAATAGGGTCAAGGGCTATCATTACTACATAATAACCCTGTCTCCTTGCCTCCATAGCAAGGAGACAGGGAAGTTCACCTTTTCCGGATACAATACCGATTTTTTTCATTTTATTTTAAAAAGAAAAATCATGAGCCTTTACTCAAATTATAGATTTTTACAGGGTTAGTACCCTGAATCCGTTTCAGGCCCGGCAAGGCGAATAGACTGCATCTCTTAATCTGTTGATTTTATCAGATTTCCCGAACCTGATTCGGGATTCTGAAAATCCGGGCCATCTGCGAAATCTGCGGATTATTCGGCCTTATTTCTCTCCGGAGACTTTTTGCCGGGCCTGCAGATACCCCTCCTGTTCTCATTAATAAACCCAATAAGATGGGCTATCTCTTCAGTATAGGGGAGTTCTTCCTGCACTTTTTTTATAGCATCCTTGAGGGTCAGGCCCTCCCTGAAGAGGATATGATAAGCCCTTTTCAACTCTGAAAGCGTCTCCGCAGAAAACCCATATCTCTTGAGTCCGACCATATTAAGCCCATAAAGCCTTAACTTTGAACCCAGGGCAGATGAAACCGTATAGGGAGGAACGTCCTGAGTCACACCACTGAATCCGCCCACCATTGCATATGCACCAATCCTGTTAAACTGGTGTATTGCCACAATTCCTCCTATTACGGCAAAATCCTCTATCTTTACATGTCCTGCAAGGGTGACTGCATTTGCCATTACGGTCTTGTTTCCAACCTTGCAGTCATGTGCTATATGGATATATGCCATCAGGAAATTGTCATCACCAATCACTGTATATCCATCGCCTCCCACTGAACCACGATGGATTGAGATATACTCACGAATGATATTTCGATTACCAATCCTTACGCCTGTAGGCTCGTTATTATATTTAAGGTCCTGAGGCGCAAGACCGATACTTGTAAAGGGATAAACGGTACAGGATTCACCGATCTCGGCATCACCCTCAACTACAACATTATTCATCAGTCTCGTACCTTTCTTTATCTTTACATTGCCGCCGATTATACAGAATGGTCCTATAGTGACATCTTTATCGATTTCAGCACCATCATGAATTATTGCTGCAGGATGTATCTCAGACATAACTATCTCCTCTTTGCAATCTGGAATTCTTCAATCAATCTCATACCTTAAATTATCAAATCCCTACAGCTCCCTGTCGGTAACCATAGCTGTAAACTCCGCCTCTGCTACAAGCTTGTCTCCTACGTGGGCAGTGCCTGAAAATCTCCAGATCGTCCCACGCCCTCGCAGAACATTAACCTCTAACCTCAGCTGATCCCCCGGCACCACGGGTTTCCTGAACTTAGCTTTCTCTATACTCAAAAAATAAGTGGTCTTGCCGGCAGCGCCTGACTTATAGGCAAGAACTCCTGACAATTGTGCCAGGGCTTCGACAATAAGTACTCCGGGCATTATTGGATTTCCGGGGAAATGACCCTGAAAGAATGCCTCATTCATGGTGAGATTCTTGATTCCCACAGCCCGCTTTCCATCCTCAACCTCTGTAACCCTGTCAAGCATCAGAAAGGGATATCTGTGGGGCAGGGCCTTCATAATCTCTTTAACATCAATCATCCCTACCTCCTTTCTCTGCACTACCTACTTTCTTTTCAATCTCTCTGATTTTTTTCTGTAATTCAGGAAGTCTCTCATACAGGGCCCTTACCTTGAGCCACTTGAAATGCGGCATTACGGGGATACCGGAATAAACACCTTTCTGAAGTCTGCCGACTACCCCTGACTTTGCTCCTACTATACAACCGTCCTCTATCTGCACATGATCTGAAACACCTACCTGTCCGGCAAGAGTCACATAATTCCCTATCTCCGTGCTCCCGCCAATACCAACCTGTGCCACTATAATACAATGTTTGCCTATGCTTACGTTATGTCCTATCTGCACCAGATTATCTATCTTCGTGCCTTCTCCGATCATTGTATTACCGGTGGTTGCCCTGTCTATGGTAACAGAGGCGCCAATCTCCACCTCATCCTCAATAATCACCCCACCGACCTGGGGAATCTTGTAATGCCTCTCATCTGAGAAGACATAGCCGAAACCATCAGAACCTATTACAGTCCCTGAATGTATTATTACTCGTGAGCCAATCGTCACCCCTTCGCGGATGGTAACGTTTGGGTGGATAATACAGTCCTTTCCTATGGAAGACCCCTTCCCTACGAAGACCCCGGGATATACCACGGTCCTGTCTCCAACGGTAACCCCTTCAGAAAGAAAGCTCATCGGATAAACCGTTACATCCCTGCCAAGTCTGACGGAATCAGCAACAGCGGCACCTGACATCACACCTTCAGACCTGTGAGGCTGCACATAAAAGACTTCCAGTGCCCTGGCAAAGGCAAGAAGTGGATTTTCAGCAGCAATCTGCGGAATATCAATCTCAGTGATTGGCTCTTTGACAATGACCGCTGCAGCAGCTGAAGCCCTGAGTTGGGGAATCAACTTCCTGCTCGCAATAAAAGTTAAATATCCTTCTGTTACAGAATCTATGCCCCCGACCCCCTTTATCTCAATATCGGCATCTGAAAGAGGCTTTGCATCAATTTTAGCCGCCAGCTCTCTGAGTCTCACTTCCCATCCTTCATCTTTTCATTGTATTTCCTGACAACCGTCTCAGTAAGGTCAATAGACTTGTCGGCATAAAGGACAAAACCCTCCACTTTTTCAAGTATCAAAGTATAATGCTCTTCCTTGCCGATCGCTGCTATAATCTTCCTCAAATCCTTCAAAAGCTCCTTAGTGAATTCGGATTCCCGCTTCTTGACTTCTGCCTGTGCATCCTGAACAAACCGCTGAAAATCCCTCATCTTCCTGTCAAGGTCTTCCTGCCTGGCCTTCTTTGCATCCTCTGAAAGCAGGGCTGACTGTTTATTCAGCTCCTCCTTCAGTTTCTCAAGCTCCTTACCCTTCTTGTCTATGACCACCTGCTTAGCCTTGATTATTTCATCGAGGTCGGCCTTTGCCTTTCTGCCTCCTTCAGACTCGTTTAATGCCTTCTGAAGATTCACATACCCGATCTTCAAATCCGCCCCATAAGCAAGACTGCTGAAAAGCAATCCTAAAATCAATAGAATCCCCACTCTTTTCATTTAAACTCTATCCTCCTTTCTATGTATAGTCATAATGACATTCAGCAAACGTCCATCAAAAGAAACTCCCGAAGGCAAACTCTATCCTGCCGGTACTCTCATCATCTCTCCTGTCAAGGTTATATCCATATTCTATCCTGATAGGACCTATAGGTGAAACCCACCTGATACCGGCACCTGTTGTATATCTCAGATCACTCCCAAAGGTCTCGGAGCTTCCATAGGCCCGTCCGAGGTCAAAAAAAACAACACCCTTAAGCTTGATCTCATCCAGCAAGGGAACGATATACTCGGCATTAAATAATAACTCCTTTGTGCCTCCTATAACATCGCCATTTTCGTCCCTTGGTCCACCCTCTCCAAAGTCAAGTCCCCTGATGGTGTACATCCCCCCCACGTAAAACCGATCATAAAGGGGAAGTTTTCTATCAAAGAGACCGCTGGCATAACCTACCCTTCCCCTGAGCGAGACCGTTGTCCTCCCAAACGGGAAGAACCACCTTGAATCAAAAAGACCTTTAACAAAGTAGTTATCACCCCCAAGTCCCGAATAAGTCACAAAAAGGGAGTTCCTTGAACCACTTGACGGGTCAAGATAGTTGTCCCTTGAATCCCTGACTACAGCAGGAGTTACACTGCTTGTAATGTTGGTACCGATCTGTTCCCTTATAATATTGGATGCATCCTCCAACACATCGAATATTGTTACACGCTCATACCTGTACCCAAGGCTTGAGCTCCAGTAATCATTAAACCTCTTGCCAAACCCGACCGACGCGCCGGTTGCTTTCTTGTTATATCCGATATAGTCTCTTTCGGTATTGTAAGCACTCAGGGTTAGAGAAACCGGTTTGTCGAGAAACCACGGGTCCTTGTATGAAACTTCATAAAAGGTTGAGCGCCCGCCAAACTCTCCCTTCAATTTTATATACCTGCCCGTGCCAAACAGATTTCCCTGTGTAAGGTCCAACATGGCCACAAGCCTGTCTACGGTGCTGTACCCCCCGCCAATACTCAAAAAACCGGTTGCTTTCTCTTTTACCTTTATATCAATATCGATTACCTTCTTTTCAACCTCCGGCTTGGGCACGAGTTCTACTGTTTCAAAGAAGTTCAGATTGTTTATCCGTTCATAACTCCGCCTGAGCAGTTTGCTGTTGAAGATTTCACCCTCGTCCAGCCTCATTTCCCTCCTTATAACCTTATCCTTTGTCCTGGAGTTTCCCGAAATCTCTATCCTGCCGACCCTGAAGATGTCACCTTCATCAATATTCATGATTACAGAGACCTTATGAGTCTTCTCATCAGGCACAATGTCCGGCTCCGCAGAGGCAAGGGCATAGCCCTTCTCAGAATAAAAGTCAGTGATCTTCCTGATCCCTTCCCTCAGTTTCTTCCTGCTGAAGACCTCTCCTTCCCTGAGCGGCAGCAGTCCCTCCAGGGGTTTATCGTCATAAGCCTTATTACCCACAAACCTGATGGTTGAAATCCTGTATTGAGGCCCTTCGGAGATAGTAAGACTGACTATCATCCCCGTCCTGTCCGGAGTAAGCCTTGTTTCAGGACCGGATACAACAACATTAAGATAACCATTGTCATAATAGAGATCCCTGATCCGTTCTATATCCGCCTTCATCCCGGATTCTTTATAGTACCCTGAAGATGTAATGAATGACAGGAGCCCCCAGCTCTTTGTCTTCATAACCTTTTTAATCTCACGATCGGATAATGCCTGGTTCCCCTCTATCCTGATCTCCTTTATTTTTACCTTTTTGCCCTCTTTGATCAGGAAGGTCAGAGAAACCTCATTTTCTGTAATCTGTCTGACAACAGGCACAATACCGACAAGCCAATATCCTTCACCTTCATAAAACGCCCTCAGTCTATGAACATTATCCCGGATAAGAGTTGCATCCTCGATTGCACCTGAAGTAATGGTTATTTGCTCCCTGAGTTTATCGTCATCATATTCCTTGTTGCCCTGAAACCCCACTCTCACAATAGTTGGCTTTTCCTTAACTATATATATTATCTTCAGGCCGCCCTCAAATGGTTCGGCCTCCACCCTTACATCGTCAAAATAACCCATTTTATAGATGCTCTTTA
>VAPC010003595.1_pt1 | contig 11629 bp, 8 predicted proteins | sample 3395121 | NCBI WGS metagenome assembly VAPC01 (sample SAMN08290434, study PRJNA428436) | hydrothermal vent metagenome | isolation source: Deep-sea hydrothermal vent chimney | place: Indian Ocean: Southwest Indian Ridge | depth 1711 m m
AGAACCGGCAGTTGGAGAGCCATGAGAAAGCACGCGAGATAGTCGAGCGGAGTATCCTGGGTCCGGTCAGTCTGGTGGAAACAACCACGAACCGGAACTCGCCGGGGGGCGCGTGGGTATACGGTATGGATGAGGAGGGTACAGCGGAGACAATCGATTGGGATATCTGGCAGGAGGCGGCACCCACCAGGGTACCGTTCAGCAGGGAGCGCTACTTCCGCTGGCGCTGCTGGTGGGACTACGGAACCGGTCTTTCCGGCGATCTCTTCAGCCACGAGTATGACGCCGTGAACCAGATCCTGAATCTGGGGATTCCGGCGACTGCAGTGGCTTCGGGCGGGATTTACTTCTACAAGACCGATGAGTTCTTCAAGTACCACGATCCCGCAGAATATCCCATAAGTGAGAACAGGGATGTGCCCGATACATTTCAGATCGCCTGCGAATATCCCGACCGGAACATGACCCTTCTTTACAGCTCAACGCTTTCCAACAACCGTGACCGGGGCAAGGTCTTCATGGGGCATGACGCCTCGATGGAGGTGGGTGCCAACCTGACCGTCTATGCCGGACGGGAATCCACGAGGTACCGGCAAAAGATCGATGACAGGATCATCGATACTTCCCTCCCGCTCTTCCAGTGGCAGCAGGGATCTGATCGGATCGATGCCGTGACCTCTGCCTCCGACCGGTATTTCATGTCGCGGGGCCTGATGTACACCTTCCGGGGCGGTCAGCAGCTGCCGACCAACCACCTGCACATCTCGGAGTGGCTGGATGTGATCCGCAACGGTGGTGAAACCAGCTGCAATATCGAACGCGGTTTCGAGGAAGCGATCACGTGCCACATGGCAACCAGGTCGTACCTGGAGGGCAGGAGGGTTGAGTGGGATCCGGTTAAAAGAAGGATCGTGTAGGGAAGGTTATAGGGCAGGGGGTGATCATCAGGTAATACAGACAGAAAGGAATTACAGCAAGATGAAGCCTAAACACCGTTTCTGGATAATGATGTTCCTGCAGTATGCGATCTGGGGAGCGTGGGCACCTGTTTTATCCGACTACCTGCTCAACAATCTTGGCTTCACGGGATTTCAGGCCGGCTGGATTTTTGCCCTGCTGCCGATAGCTACGATCATCTCTCCTTTCATCGGCGGCCAGCTTGCTGACCGGTATTTCGCAACGGAAAAAGTGATTGCCTTTCTGCAGCTTACGGGCGGAGTTCTGCTGCTGATCATGTCACAGGTGACGAGCTATGGTGCCATAATGGCTCTGATGTTCTTCTACTGCCTCTTCTACGCACCTACCCTGGCGCTGACCAACTCGATAGCCATGATAAACCTGAAGGATTCGGAAGAGGAGTTCGGCCGGATCCGGGTTTGGGGAACGATTGGATGGATCGCGTCGGGCTGGCTGCTCACCGGCTGGCGCTATCTGGGTGTCAATGTCGCACTGGGCGGCGATATGCTCTTCCTGGCCGGTATCATGTCGGTGATCATGGGATTCCAGTCCTTTACACTGCCGCACACACCTCCTCAGAAAGAGGGCGTCAATCCTCTGGCATTCCTGGATGCGCTGAAAATGCTGAAGAACCGGGATTTCCTGATTTTCGTCAGCATCACCTTCGTTGTGGCGACCGAGCTGGAGTTCTACTACCTGCTCACCGCACCTTTCCTTACCTCAACATCGATCGGGATATCATCAGAATCTCTGCCGGCCATCATGACGATCGCCCAGTTTGCCGAGATGTTTGTGATGATTTTCCTGCTATCCGTGTTTCTGAAGAAGTACGGCATGAGGAATACACTGGCCATCGGAGTTATCGCATGGCCCCTCAGGTATATCATATTTGCGATCGGGAAACCGGTCTGGCTGGTAGTGGCATCCCTGACACTGCACGGTTTCTGTTACGTCTTCTTCTTCGTGGCGGCATTCATCTATGTCGATAAAATCGCCCCGAGAGACATCAGGGCTTCGGCTCAGAGCTTCATCGCGATCGTTGTGCTGGGAGTCGGCCGCGGAATGGGCAGCGTATTTGCGGGCAAGATCATGGACATCTTTACGGTTGACGGCGTCACCAACTGGACCAACACATTCCTGGTGCCCTGCGTATTGACCATTCTGTGTGCTGTTGCATTCATCCTGTTTTTCCGGGAGAAGAGCACTGCAGTTCCAACTGTAACACAGGAGGCATAAACCCGGTGCACCGCTCCGTAATTACAGTGTACTGAGAAAGGCGTGAAGTAATATGGGCAAGAAGAGACTGGGCGTCGGTTTCATCGGGGGCGGCTTCATAGGGCGGTTCCATATCCGCTCATGGGTGGGCGTGAGGGATTCCGATATCATGGGGATCGTGGATGTAAACAGCGATACTGCTGAAAGCGCAGCGGCTCTGGTGAAGGGCCTGAATGTCGGAGAGCCGACAATTCACGGTTCGATCACCGACATGGTGGCCGACCCGAACATTGAAGCTCTATGGATCTGTACTCCGAACTTCACACGCATCGAGGTGATGGAGGAGATCGCTGATGCGGTTGTATCAGGCAAGGGTGAATTGATCGGCGTCTGCTGTGAGAAACCGCTGGGCAGGAACGTGGCTGAGGCAAAGAAGATGCTGGAGCTGGCACAGAAGGCCTCTCTGCTCGACGGCTATCTGGAGGATCAGCTCTTCTCCACTTCTGTTCAACGCGGCAAGTCGATCGTCTGGGCCCGGGGTGCGGCACTGACCGGCCGGCCTTTCCTGGCCCGCTCGGCCGAGGAGCATTCGGGACCTCACATGCCCTGGTTCTGGGAGGGTGAACTGCAGGGAGGTGGAGTCCTGAACGACATGATGTGCCATTCGGTCGAAGTGGCCAGATACCTGCTGACCGAACCAGGTGTACCGAGAGAGAGTCTGACACCGGTGAAGGTCACGGCACACACTTCCTGTCTGAAGTGGCAGGATCCACACTACGTCGAGCAGTTGAAGCAGATAAGCGATGGAAAACTCGACTATGCAAATCGTCCTGCCGAGGACTTTGCCAGGGGTCTGATCGAATACCGGGATAATGATGGTAATCCTCTGATTGTTGAAGTAACCACATCGTGGTGTTTCGTAGGTGCGGGATTGCGCCTTTCCATGGAACTGCTGGGGCCTGAGTACTCCATGTCGATCAATTCGCTCGATGCGGGGCCTAAGGTATTCTTCAGCAGGAACGTTCACGGAGAGACAGGAGAGGACCTGGTGGAGAAGCAGAATGCCGAGATGGGCCTGATGCCGGTCATTGCAGACGAAGAGGGCGAGTACGGCTACACAGGTGAGAACCGCCACATGGTGGAAGCTTTCCTGGCGGGAAACCGTCCGGATGAGAATTTCAGCGACGGGGTCAATGTCACCGAATTGCTGATGACTGCATACATGAGCGCCGAGCAGGGCAGGTCGGTCGAATTCCCGCCCTCCGACCTCGACACCTTCATCCCGGCAGTAGCACAGGGTAAATGGAATCCTAAAGAAAAGAATTGATTGGGAGAGATCATGAAACGGAGAGTATGGCTGTTCACAATAGTCGGTCTGGTGATGATTGCAGTTGCCGTCGGCACCGCTCGCAGTTCAGTTCCGACCTATACCTCTTCTTCAAATCGGGCTGAACTTCAGTATTCCGATGTGAGGATCGCCAAATTCCCCATCGCGGTTCAATGCTGGACCTACAGGGCCTTCACCTTCTTCGAGACCATCGATAAGGTAAAGGCGCTGGGCATCAGCAATCTGCAGCCTTATCCCGGCCAGAGATTGAGCAAAGAAACAGGCGACCTGCGGTTCGACCACAACCTGGATGATGAGCAGATGAGAATGGTCCGGCAGAAGCTGCGGGATGCCGGGATCACTCTTATCGCCTATGGAGTGGTCAATTTCGAGAACGATGAGGAGAGTGCACGCAAGGTCTTCGATTTCGCCCGCCGCATGCGCATCAGGACCATAGTCACCGAACCGGATACCGAGGATTTCTCCCTGCTCGAAACGCTGGTAAGGGAATACGGTATTCCGATAGCGGTTCACAACCATCCCTCCCCCTCCACCTACGCACGTCCCGAAACTGTTCTTGAGCGTGTTGAGGGACGTGATCCCAGGCTCGGTTCCTGCGCCGATATCGGCCACTGGATGCGCAGTGGCGTAAACCCGGTTGAGGCGCTGCGGATGTTGAAGGGGCGGATAATAGACGTTCACCTCAAGGATCTGGACACCTTTGGTCAGAAGCGGGCGCTCGACGTACCCTACGGATCGGGACTGGCCAACGTTCATGACATACTGGCCGAACTGACTCTGCAGGATTATCAGGGGTACCTGACGATCGAATACGAGCACCCCGATGAAGTTGAGAACCCCGAACCTGCCATCCTGAAGGGCCTGGAATACATACAGGGCATCACGTACCGGGAAGGTTACGAGCAGATACTGGGGAAGAAGGGCAGGCTGTTCTGGAAGGGCGGCTGGAACCACTACGGACCCGGTATCTTTGAACTCGATCGAGAGACGGGAGTCCTGACCGGCCGTGGCGGCATGGGCCTGTTCTGGTACGGAAAGAAGTACAGGAATTTCATACTTGAACTCGACTACAGATGTTCCGATCCCTTTACGAATTCCGGAATATTTCTGCGAGTCCCTGAAGTGCCTTTCAGCGACGAGTACATCTATCACTCATTCGAGATACAGATCGCCGACAACGGTGAGGGCATCCATATGTCGGGAGCCGTCTACGATGCCGAGGCTCCCACGACCAATGCCAGCAAACCGACCGGGGAGTGGAATCACATGAAGATCTCATTCGTCGGTGATCATATCGAAGTGGAGCTGAACGGACAGTCAGTGGTGCAGTGGGACGCTGAACCGCGGGGCAAGATCGCCGACTTTGCAGAGGAAGGTTATATCGGCCTGCAGAACCACGACTGGAATACCTCCATCCAGTTCAGGAACATCTATGTGAAGGAACTGCCCTGAATAATGTGGTTGAACAACAGGTTGATTCACCTGACTTGTACCTGGAAGTTGCGGGATGTAAGATTTAAGAGTTCAGAGTCGTTTTTACACTTGAATTCACAAGTGATTTATATCACTATATCGATTGACGATTTGTCTGTGGTCAATTCAAACCCATAACACACGAGCAAATGTCCGATCGGAGAACTCAATGAATCATCGATGGCATAGACTTGTTGCTCTGTGTCTCGTTCTGGCAGCAGGTATTCTGGTCACCGGGTGTGAGGAAGATGGCCCTACCGAAGTGATCCCAGAACTTGCCTTTGTCGGCATGCAGGCATGTGCGGAATGTCACTCTACGATTGTTGGCTATGTTGAATCATCCGGGCATCCCTGGAAACTTAACAAGGTAGTAGGTGGACAGGCTCCAACCCTTGCAGGTTGGTCCTCTCCGGTTCCGCCAGAAGGATACACCTGGAATGATATCTCATATGTCATCGGCGGGTTCCACTGGAAGGCCCGCTTTATCGACTCAAATGGCTACATAATCACCGGTACGGCGGTTCAGTACAACATCGAGACCGATGCCTGGACCGGATACCACTCTACTGAAGCACCCGGTACGAAGCAGTACGACTGCGGTCGCTGCCACACCACCGGATGGGTCTCCTACGCTGATGGTGGAGTACGGCAGGACAATCTTCCGGGCATGGCAGGTGCATTTTCAGAACCTGGGGTCCGCTGTGAGCGATGTCATGGAAAAGGATCCCGCCACGTAGAAACCCAGTCGGCCGATGATATCTCAATCGATACCCACTCCAGTCTTTGCGGTGAATGTCACTACCGCAATGCCAACCATCTTATCGATGCAAAAGGTGGATTCATAAGACACCACGAGCAGTACGACGAGATGCTGGCGGCCGGACACCGCGGTCTGGAGTGTATCACCTGCCACGATCCTCACAAGAGTGCTGTGGGTACGGCGGGTATGGGTGCTATCAAGGTGGAATGTTCCAGCTGCCATGCTACCCAGGCTGCCACGGTGAATCACGCCGTCACTACCTGCACGGTATGCCATATGCCTGAAGCATCCAAATCGGCGGTAGCTGAGAACATCTACAACGGAGATCTGAAAACGCATATATTTGCGATAAACACAGCTGCAGCAGGCAAGGATTCGCTCATGTGGTATAGCAGTGGTGGCAAGGCAAATGGCTTTGTTACGCTTGATTTTGCCTGTTACGGCTGTCACAAGGATTCGAATGGTGTTGGAGGAAGCGGCAGTGCCAAGACTCTCGCTGAACTTTCAGCCAAGGCAGTGACCATTCACGCCGGTACACAGTAATAACCGGCTGTACACCGGCCGATCCAGGCTTTATTGAAGGGCCGTTCCCTGTATTCCGATCGGGGGGACGGTCCTTTGCTTTATAACTTTTTCAGCAGCGCGGTATGACTTTTCCAGATCCCGGGCACCGGGAATTGCTCAAACCCGGAGCCGAAAGCCACGTCAAGAGTCCTCTGGAATTCGAAATCCGGAATGTGTCCGGTTGGTTCTGCAAGAAGGAGGATGCCACCAGGTTTGATTATGGAGCATAACTCGGAGAAGAGCTTTTTCTGATTCGGTACTTCGTGAACAACTGCAAAGGCCAGCACGAAATCGACCGACTCCTTCAAATCGTCCAGGCCCAGGGTTGTGTCTGAGCAGAGACGTTCCTCGATGCGACCGGCAACTCCCGCTTTCCGGGCCCTCTTGACCAGAGACTTTATCATCCTGGGCTGGAGGTCCACACAGATGACCCTGCCCTCGTCACCGGCCATCCTGGCCATATCGAGGCTGAAGAAACCCATACCGCAGCCGATATCGGCCACAGTCATTCCAGGCTTGATATGAGGTTCAAGTATCTCCGCCGGATCCTGGAAATGCTTCCTCCAGGGATGTGCCAGAAAGTAACCGAGCCACCATGGACATACCCGATGAGCCATTATTGATTCCTCCAGGTCAGGATAAGATATCTTTGGCCTGTTCGGATGCTTTTTCAATGCAGGCGTTCATCGATATGCCGTAGTAGGAGCTGCCGGCCAGCCATAGTCCCGGAAGTCGTCTTGTTATCGACTCGATGGTGTCCAGACGGGTCTGGTGGCCGGGTGTGTACTGTCCTATACCAAGCGGATGGCGATATATCCTGATCAGTTCCGGCTCGGCCGTCAATTCCATGGTTGTTACCAGATCTTTTCTGACGATTTCCAGCAGGGTGTCATCATCAAGCTCCACCGCTTCGGGATCGTGGGCACCACCGATCATTACTCGCAGAAGAACCTTGCCCTCAGGTGCCCTCCCTGGGAAAATGCTCGAATCCCACAGGCATCCCAGACTGCGGATTCCCTCGAGCCTGGGAACGAGGAAACCGAATCCGTTCAGAGGACCTTCAGTATCCTTTTCGTCATATCCGAGGGCAACTACCGCCAGGTTCGCTGTTCGTATCTCGGCGACTGTGGCTCCCAGTTCTGCATCGATCTCTCTGAGAATTGGAGCTGCGACAGGAGATGGTACCGTTACAACCACTGATTTGGCTGGGAAGGAATGTCCGCTGCCTGTCTCTATGAGCCAATTCGATTCAACGGAGTCTGCCGGTCTGATGCTGGTGACTTCCGAATCGAGTATTATTGAATCTCCCAGTATGTTCCGGAATCCATCCATCCAGATGTCAAGACCATCATCGAAAGAGGTGAGGGTACCTCCCGGGCCGGCAGGGCCTCCCGGTTTGACCAGTTCCTCGATCGGCTCACCCCTCGCTCTCATATTCTCGACTCTCTTCTTCGCCCTCTTTCTCTCCTTCATGCGGCCGATCATCGCCTTTACCAGGCTGCCGTACTCCTCCTCCATCGCTGCCATCTTCGGGAAGGAACTGGCCATGCTCAGTTCGTGGATATTGCCGGCGAAGACGCCGGAAACCATGGCATCGATCAGGACTTCAGCGGCTTCCCTGCCGATCCTGCGGCTGACGAATCCGGCTATCGTCTCGTCTCTGCCCTCCGGCCCGGCACCTGCGAATGGTTCGAGCATTACCCTGAGTCTGCCACCCGGGCTCAATACTGCGCTCTTGAGGAATCCGACCGGACCTGAGGGAAGCAGGTGAAGCCGACCATGGCGGTAGAGATATCTTTCGGCCGCACTCTCATCAGATTTCTGGATTCTCTCATTCAGACCCAGACGATCCACCAACTCCGGTGTTGTAGGAACGTTATCGAGATAGCCGTTCGGACCCCACTCGATTGTATAACCGTCAATCCGATCGGTTCTGATGTTACCTCCGATCGTGCTCCCCGATTCAAGAACCCGGACCTCTACTTCCTCCCCCCGCTGCGCAGCCAGGTCGATCAGGTTGACGGCGGTTGAGAGGCCTGAAATACCTCCTCCGACTATCACAATGCGTTTCAAAGTCTTAAACCTCTCAGTGAATGTCGAATTGTCCCGGTCACAGGGCCGGGACCTCATCCAGATTCTTCATATGGGTTTCCACCAGGTCGGCCAGCACAGCGAAGAAATCGGGATCGTCATTCAGTGAAGGGACCATGTGGTACTCTTCGATCCCTGTCCGTGCGGCTGCCTGCCTGTACTCGATATCCAGTTCGTAAAGGGTCTCCACATGGTCTGAGACGAAAGAGATGGGCCAGATCAACAGGGCATCGTGACGCTCTGCTGCCAGCGATCTTATCACCTCGCCGGTTGGGGGGCCTGTCCATTCCACCGGGCCCGACCGGCTCTGGAAACAGAGGTGTGCCGGTGGAGGATCGGTCAGCCTCTTTAATACTCCCTCCATGGTGGCCTCGATGTGCTCCACGTATGGATCACCTTCATCGACGAACTTCCGGGGCAGGCCGTGAGCCGAGACCACCAGGTGCACCCTTTTTCTGACTTCCGGCTGCATTTCCTCCAGAGCTGTTTTGATCTTCCCGGCCCACAGATCGAGGAAAGCGGGGTCATCGTACCAGTGGCTGATGAAGGAGATCGGCAGGTCGAGTCCCAGCCGGTCACGGGCTTTCAAAAGATCTGTTTCACTGCTGCCAGTTGTGGCCCTGCTGAAGTGGGGATAGAGAGTAAGGCCTATCACGTGCCTGACGCCCGAAGCCGCCAGTTTCCTGAGAGCCTCATCGGCAAATGGATGCCAGTATCGCATCGCCATGCCGACTTTGACACTTTGTTCCATTCTACCGGAGAGGAGTTCCTGCACACCCTCCATCTGTACCTTCGTCCAGTCGAGGATGGGAGAACGACCGCCGATCTTGAGGTAGTTCTCTCTAACTCCGGGAAGTCTTCGATTGACGATCAGCCTGCCCAGAAGGAACTGTCCGATTTTACCTCCAGGCAGATCGATGATGGTTGAGTCGGAAAAGATGTTTCTGAGGAATGGTTTGACCGCCTCTATCGAGTCGGGACCGCCCATATTCAGTAACAGAACACCCGTTTCGGCGTTCTCCGGACCATTTGAAGCCATTGCCATACCAGACGAAATGTCACGCCTCACACGGTCCGTGAGAAAACCCGTTTCTCAGGTGATTTGGTGTCGAGGTAGCTGTCGAAAGCCATACAGACGTTGCGAACGAACAGGCGGCCACGATCATTCACAGTGATTCCATCATCGTCGATTTCGATGAATCCGGCCTCTATCGGCTCGGCCAGGAGTGCGATCGAATCCTTGAAATAACTGTCGAAATCGATCTGGAATCGTTCGGTGACGTCGACCTTCAGAATCCTGAAATTGCACATCAGCTGGGTGATAACATGACGACGGATCAAATCATCGTCATCGAGGACGTATCCTCTCTGGATGGGTAATTCTCCGCTGTCTATCGCCTCGTAGTATCGGGAGAGCTTCTTTTCGTTCTGCACGAACGCCCCCTGGATGTCTCCGATGCCGGAGATACCGAATGCTACCATGTCCGTTGCCGGCTTGACCGTGTAGCCCATGAAGTTGCGGTGGAGGGTCCTGTTACGGGCTGCTACAGCCAGCTCATCATCAGGCAGGGCGAAATGGTCCATTCCGCTCGGATCGTAACCGGCCTCGAGGAACCGGTTCATTGCGGTAAGGTAGAGATTGAGTTTGGTCTCGGGGGAGGGGAGAGTGCTGTCGTCCAGTTTCTTCTGGTGCCCTTTGAGCCAGGGCACATATGCGAAGGAATAGACCGCGACCCTCTCGGGCCTCAGGCTCAGCACCTGATCGAGGTTGCTGTTAAAAGTCTCGACTTCCTGCAGTGGCAGGCCGTAGATCAGATCGATATTTATCCCCTCCGTGAATCCGGTCTGCCGGGCTTTTTCGATCAGCGATTCCGTTTCCTCGAAAGTCTGCTTGCGGTCGATGGCCTCCTGGACTTCGGATGTGAAGTCCTGCACACCAAGGCTCAACCGGTTGAAGCCGAGTTCGGCCAGCAGTTCCAGATGGTCGTGCGTTGTCGTGTGGGGATCCACTTCGACCGCTACCTCGGCGTCCTCCAGCAGAGTGAAATGCCTGCCGAAGGCTTTGAAGAGTCTTTCCAGCTGTGCTGGATCATGGAAGGTGGGAGTGCCGCCTCCCCAGTGGAACTGTGCCACCTCTCGTCTGTTCGGAAGCCTTTCGGCCAGCAGATCGATCTCCCTTTCGACGTGATCGAGGTACTCTTCGGCGATATCCATCTTCTGTGTTATTACGACGTGACAGCCGCAGAAGAGGCAACGGTGTTCGCAGAACGGCAGGTGCGTGTACAGACTGAGCGGAGCTTCATCTTCGAAAGTGTCGGCAAGGGTCAATTTCTGATAATAGACCTTTGAGTCGACCCCTTCATGGAATTCAACAGCGGTAGGGTACGATGTATACCTGGGACCAGGTTTGTCGAAGCGGCGCAGGGTTTCTACATTTATCGATATGCTCCCGCCTTTCATCTTCATATACCGGCGGTTCTCAGGTGAACGTGGTCGACAAGGATCTTCACTGCATCGGGATCGGTCTTCCTTTCAATCCCGTGTCCCAGATTGAATATGTGGCCTGGACCCGGACCTGCTTCTCTGAGGACCATGTCGATCTCCATCTTCAACTCTTCGGCGGTAGCAAATAGTGCTGCAGGATCGAGGTTCCCCTGTACGGCTTTCTCTGAACCGAGGATCCTCCTCGCTCGCGAAAGGGGAAGGCGCCAGTCTATTCCGATAACATCGGCGGGAATATCCGCCACATCCTCCAGCAGTGTGGAGCCCTGATTGGGGAAATAGATCAGGGGCAGACCGAGAGGGAGGAGGGCCTTCATGATCTTGACAACTGCAGGTTGGGCAAAGGTCCGGAACTGCAGAGGCCCCAGCAGGCCGATCCACGAATCGAAGAGCATCAGAGCCTGCGCTCCCGCCTCGGCCTGAGCGGTCAGATATGCGATCTGTGCATCAGCCACCTTATCGAGAAGGAGCCGGGTCGCTTCAGGTTGTGAGGTGAGGAAGGACCTGGCCTCGATAAAGGTCTTCGAACCGCCTCCCTCGACCAGATAGCAGAAGAGGGTGAAGGGGGCGCCTGCGAAACCGATAAGCGGCACCGAAGCAGGCAGTTCCTTTCTGAGTATCTGGATCGTTTCCATAACGTAGGGAGCGAACTCTGCCGGATCCTTCGACTGGAGCGCTGCGACTGCTTCTGCGCTTCGAACCGGGGATGCAACAACGGG
>VAPC010153768.1_pt1 | contig 11627 bp, 11 predicted proteins | sample 3395121 | NCBI WGS metagenome assembly VAPC01 (sample SAMN08290434, study PRJNA428436) | hydrothermal vent metagenome | isolation source: Deep-sea hydrothermal vent chimney | place: Indian Ocean: Southwest Indian Ridge | depth 1711 m m
GTCATATACCGTATCAAACACTGCTCTTATACTTAGATTAAAAAGCGGATAGATACTGATTGAAAATGACCTGATAAGAAGAGATATCGGGTCCATAATGCCTACAAGTTGAAGTGTAAAGAGAGAGGAAACAATAAGGAATATCAAAATATAGTATTTTGCCCTGTACCAGTTGGCACGAATAGCATCAGGCTTCCGTCTTTTTAAAGCGCCTATAATATTATTAAGTGTTCCCAAAGGACATACCCATCCGCATAAAACCCTGCCCAGAATAATTGTCAGAACAATGACAATTAAGGAATAATAAAAGGCCTTTTGAACAGCGTGCGCAGACAGGACAGTGGTAATAAGAATAAGCGGGTCAAAATCAAGAAAAAGCTTTACAGGGTAACCAAGCTCATCAGCTCCTTTAGATTCTGTCTGTATAAAAAGAAACACAAACAGCAGAAGAAATATTCCCTGTGTAATTCTCCTTAAGTTTTGCATAAAGTTAATTTCTAATTTTCTTAGGGGCGCTCCGCCCTCTTACCCCTGCCTACCGGCAGGCAGGCTCCTCCCGATGCATCGGGATCAAACAGTATAGAGTTTTTAATCCTCACAGTCGTTCACAGGCCTAAAATAATCAATGGGATTTAAAACAAAATCTTTTTAGGTCGGGTGAGGGGCGGCCCTCCAAAAAAACTGGCGGGTAAAAGCACCCACGTAATAAAACAATTTAAACTTTTATCCTCTTAATATTAACTTTTGACAAATCCATTTCTCCCAGGCCGGCTCTTGCAGCAGCCTTGATATACCCGAGGTCACTTCCTTTCATGCCAAAAAGTGTTGCACCGAAAGAATCAACTGCTACCTGATCCACACCAACAACTACAGTATCAAGCCTTTTGACATCCTTAAGGCTGCCGCCTTGCGGGCCATTAGCTGTAAGGATGCGCACAGCATCCAGCACAGTAAGGCTAGGCTTAATAACCCTGCTCAGGTCAACAAGACTTTCATCAAGCTTCTGATGAATCCTGCTTCTGTTTCCTCCCATCATACCCATCCAGTTTTTCATAGCCATTGTGAGTTTTGCCAGTCCATGATGTTTGGCAATGGGGATATTTATTATCTTGTCAGCCTCAAATAATTCAGAGTATAAAGGCCATTTTTTAAGCGCCGTACCGTTGATCTGCACATTTTTGAACTTTCTGTCATCTATATGTTTTACCTCTGCACCTTCGGCCCTGGCAGAAGCTTCTATGCCGCTTTGAAAATAACATCTTCTGGGATCATTTACCCCCCTGTCAAACACCTTGACTTTTTTAGCGCCTGCTTCAAAACAGAGTTTAACCACCTCAGCAACCACTTCAGGATTTGTATTGCCTGCCTGCTCAGGTACTCTGTCCCATGCCATATTTGGCTTTATAACAACAACATCTCCTCTGGATATAAACCTTTTCATTCCTCCAAGTTCATTAATAGCAGCCCTTGTAATCTCTGAAGGTGACGGACCCTTTGCAACAATAAGCCCTGCTTCTTCAGATGCATTGGCCTTATCAAGAAATAAATTTAATTTACCAGGAAAGGAAAGGCCTGCCCCTGTAATACCCGCCAGTTTAAGAAACTCCCTGCGTTTCATTTTAAAGTCCGTTATTAGTTATTCGTTATTCGTTATTCGTTATTCGATTAACTATTAACATATAACATATTCCACAATCTTTTACACTTGAAACTTTTTTATTATTATATCATCTTTTCTGGTTGTTGAGGGCATTCTTTAAACTACAGATATTACCGTAACACACCGGATTAAAATGCTTTTTCCCGAAACAAAAAACTATGATATTTTGTTATTACTATTAGTGTAATTTATAACCTTGACAAGTGCTTAAAATAGAGTTAGATTGTAAGTAAAAGACACGATTGCGATACCCGGGAACGGATTAACCCTGAGCACCAAGTTATTAAAGCAGGGAGCAGGAGCCGGATGCGGTGAGCAGGCCTTCATGGTCAGAAGGAAGCCTAAAGCATCTGCCAAAGCGCCCACTTAAAAAAAGCTCAACGGGTTACCGAATCCTGGGCGTCGCATATATAAAAAACAGAGATGCTAAAAGCTCTGTTTTATACTTGTCATTCCGACTAAGCCTGTCCTCGCTTATCGGGGATCGCCGGAATCATTCTTACAGAAAGACTCCCGACAAGCGGGAGTGACAGAAAGTCGGATGTAACTATGATGCAAGTATATTTTAATATTATCTGTCTCAGAAACTCAGATATCCAGTGACCCGGGAATTTCATCCAGTAGACTATCTATCTGCTCAACATCTGCTTCTGGTTTAAGATCCTCCGGTGACCCGTATTTATCCAAAGGTTCTGCAGTGAATGTATTACCTTTCCTATGCAGTTTGTGTTTGCCTCCGCATACTCTGCAGAAAGCAGTGTCTCCGTCTTTGGTACTTTTCTTAACATTAATTACAGGCCCGCAAGCATGGCAGTGGACAAGCGGTATCCCTTCATCGCTGTGCCCCAGGATATGCATAAATTTATTTTCTTCTGAAGCATCTATAAAGCGTGAGGCAAGTTTCCCATCAAACTGTCTGTCCTTTTCATTTTGGATGATCAACACAGCATCCTGAACAGGCATTCCTTTTCTATAAGGTCTGTTACTCGTCATGGCATCAAAGGCATCTGCAATACTGACTATTCTGGAAAGCACAGATATTTCGTCCTGTGAAAGGCCGTCAGGATAACCATTGCCGTTATACCACTCATGATGATGTCTGATAATGTCCTGTGAGAGAACAGAAAGAGGATGTGCACTAATCATTTCAACACCTACTTTGGGATGGGTCTTGATTATTTCGTATTCATGGTCATCCAGCGGACCCTGTTTAAGAAGTATTGCATCAGGAACGCCAACCTTTCCTATATCGTGAAGAAAACCGCCTATCCTGGCCAGAAAATAATCCTGTTGGGACAGACCGGATTTTTCGCATAACAGTTTCGAATATTCAGCAACTCTCCATAAGTGCCCGCCGGTTTATGTATCACGGGCTTCTACCACAGAGCCCATTATAAGAAGGGATTTAAGCAGACCTTTATCGATTTTTATTTTCATAGTGAAGCTCCCCGCCTACAAGGCGGGGCATCAAAATAATATTGTTATTAATGATAATTCAATCTGTATTCCCCTCTTTGCCAAAGAGGGGTCAGGGCCCCCCTCTTTGTTTTCACAAAGAAAACAGGGGGACAGGGGAGATTTTTTAAAGAAACTATTCGTAAAATCCCCCTTAATCCCCCTCGGGATCGAGCCTACTCGGCTTTTCCAAAGGGGGAAACTTGAAAGGAAAACTTCTCATCCCCGTTTACAAAACGGGGTATTCAAGTTCGTTTTTTCATAATGCTATATCTGAATAAAACAATCCAAATGCCGGGTTACCTGTCTGCCGACAGGCAGGTGCAAAACAGTTTCTCCCGAAGTTTCGGGATCGCCCGCTTCACATAACCCGTTGGTTCACTTCCCATCGTAAGTGCTTATTTCAAGATGAACAGGTTACAAAGAGTATTCTCAATAAAACTCTTTCAATATCGATTCTGCATTTGACATTTTCAGAGACTGCTCCACAAGAGGGATTTTACTGATTACCGGAATTCTTTCTTCCAGGATCGGACGATGGTTTTTATAGATTATACCTATAGGTATACGTTCTCCCCATTCAAGCGCCATGTTAAAGGCCTCTTTTCTGTTTTCAGGGTTATAACCGGATTCAATATGATATACCTTTTGTCTGTACCATTCCCAGGTATTTACCTTATTGAATGTAATACAGGGTTGTAAAATATCTACAAGGGAAAAACCTTTATGGCTAACAGCCTCTTTTATCAGACCTTTAAGATGCTCCATATCGCCTACAAATCCTCTGGCTACAAAACTGCAGTCAAGCGCTACTGCCAGTGCTATTGGATTAAGCTGTTCGGAGAATACTCCAAAAGGTTGATTTTTTGTCTTAACCCCTTCCATTGTTGTTGGGGATGCCTGTCCTTTTGTAAGTCCGTATATCTGGTTATCATGTACAAAAAGTTTTACATTTATATTTCTTCGAATAGAATGTATCAGGTGGTTACCGCCTTCGCCATAACAGTCTCCATCACCTGCAGAAGCCATAACAATCATTTTGTGATTGGAAAGTCTTATCCCTGTTGCAACAGGAAGAGTTCTTCCATGGAGGCCGTTAAAGGTGTTACATTTTATATAATGAGGAAATTTTCCGGCCTGGCCTATGCCGGAGACAATTGTGAACTGATCAGGCTCAATACCCAGTTCAACCATTGCATCTTTAAACGATTTCAAAATTCCGAAGTTTCCGCACCCCGGACACCACGCCGGCTTTTGACCCTTATAATCCTTTAAAGTGGACATCTAACTCTCCCAGTAAAGTGTCTAATGTAAACGGCCTGCCGTCATATTTATTTATCTTTGTGTCAAAAAAGACATATCCTGTCTCCGCACGCATGAGATGAGCAAACTGACCGGTTGCATTATTCTCAATGCAAACAGCGACTTTTGCATCATTCAGGACTTTCAGATAATTAAACGTATCCATCGAGGGGAAAGGATAAATCTCGCTGAAATGCAGCATAGCAATATTTCTGTCTTTTGACAGCACATCAACTGCCTCTTTTAAAACCCCGTAAGTTGAACCCCAACCAACAAGCACTATTTCCGGCTTATCACTTCCATAAAGAAAAGGCGGCTCTATCTCATTTCTTATAAGAGGAAGTTTTTTGAAAAGTCTTTTCTGCACCATCTTTACCCTTGTTTCGGCATCCTCGATCAAATGACCTTCCTCGTCATGTTCATCACTATCTGTTATTACAAGATGTTTTGAATCTCCCGGAACTCCCAAAGGTGTTACTCCGCTTTCTGTAAATGCGTGGCGTTTGTAATCAGGAAGGTTCTTAAATTCATTTCCTCTAAGCCTGTAGTCCTTATATTTTACCCTGTTCAGGTCAAACCCTTCAAAAGTCCACTGCGAGTCACCAAGATACTGGTCTGTGAGTATAATAACAGGCACCTGGTATTTCTCAGCAATATCAAATGCCCTGCATGTAAGATAAAATGCCTGTTCAGGTGAACCGGGAGCAAAAATAACCCTCGGGAACTCGCCATGAGCAGTATAAATAGCAAACAGCAAATCACCCTGTTCGGTTCTTGTCGGTAAGCCGGTTGCAGGGCCCGGCCTCTGTGCAAGGGCGATAACAACCGGTGTCTCGGTAACAGCAGAAAGAGAGAGTCCTTCCACCATTAATGCAAACCCGCCCCCTGAAGTTCCTGTCATTGCCCTTACACCGCTGAAAGAAGCGCCTAAAGCCATATTTATGGCTGATATCTCATCCTCAGCCTGCTCCACTATGATGCCGCAGTCCTTTTCTTTTCCCGCAATGTAATTCATAATTCCTGTTGCAGGTGTCATAGGATAAGCAGAATAAAATTTACATCCAGAGGTTATTGCACCGAACCCAATGGCTTCAACACCATTAATAAGCATCAGGGGCCTTCTTCCGGACCATTTAGTATCAAAACTGCATTTAAGGCACTTCTGTCTGGAAAAATCATATCCGGCTTTTGCAGCATTGATATTTCCCTGAATAATCTCAGCGCCTTTTTTAACAAATGTCTCTTTAATAATTATAATAAGAGCGGCCAGATCAATATCCAGCATTCCCAGAACAGCGCCTATTGCAACAACATTGGCCATTATCTTGTTCCCGCCGTGTTCTGCAGCCAGATTTACAAAAGGAATATCCAGGAAACGAACCCCTTCATATTTATGATTCAATGACAATGAATCATAAATAATCTGCCCATTCTCTGAAAGTTCTTTTTCGTGAAGATCTATACTTTCTTTGTCAAGTGCTACTATAATATCAATCCTTTCTCTTGAAGCTGTCACAGGGCTGTCAGCAAATCTTATCTGATAGAAATTATGTCCTCCCCTTACCCGGGATTCATAATCCTGATGCGTGAACACATAGTAGCCTGCCCTTGCAAAAAACCTTGCAAGAGTTCCTCCTATTGTCTGAATCCCCTGCCCCGCTTCACCGCCTATTTTTATTGAGTAATCCATTTTAAATAACCGTTATTCGTTAATCGTTACTCGTTATTCGTTATTGATCTTTTGAATTCGTTCAGCCATACAATATGATGTTTCTCTTCATCGATTATCTTATCAACAGTCTCTTTCTCCTTAACCGAATCCCTCAAACCGTGGAAATACAAAAGGGTATCCCTTTCAAAATTAAGGGCAAAGAAGACTGCATCTTTTATTGTTTTCACATGATCAAGTTGAGGGAGTGATTTGTTTCTGCCCAGGAAAAACTCAGACTCAACTATAGCCCTTAAATAACTCGATACTTCTTCCCTGTTTTCCTGCTCTGCTTCTTTTTCCTTATCCCTGAGTTCTGAAAATATTATTTCATGTTTTTGCTCTTTTAATGCAAGCGTTTCAAAAAGATCCCTTAGACTACTGTCCTTGTTAAACTTCCTTGCCATAGATGTATAAAATTCATAGCCAAGTCTTTCAGCCTGAATAGCCTGTTCAATAATTTCCCCAACAGAAAATAATTCCATTTCCCCTCCTAAACCGGCTCATTAACCATATTAAAAATAACATCTGTGTGCGGCTGATAATATACTTACACTTTTTCCAAAATTTCTCTAAGGCTTTCCGGATCATCAATCGGTTCCAGACATGCCCCGGCCCGGCATGGTACAACATGTCCTCTGTCATCTCCATAAACTATACATGTGTAAGGACAAAATGAAGTAAGTGCTTCATTTATCAGATCAGGCCTGGAAGTATTTAAGGTAAGTTTGAGAAGATTAAAATAAGCATCGAGAGAAGCAAAGTAGAAACCTGCAATAAAACCCTGATCTTGTGCAACGGCTGAAAAGGCCCTCAATGCTTTTTCTGCATACTGATAGTACATTTCTTTATCTGTCATATGAAAAAGCTTAAGCAATACCATTATTCCTGCTGAGTTTGAAGAAGGCCTTGAGGAATCTTCAATCCCCTTCAACTTTATTCCCAGCAGATGTTCGTCTGATTCAAAGAAACCCCCTTCATCCCTGTCCCAAAATCTGTCTATGCATGTCTCCATTAACGTATCCGCCCTGTCAAGATAGCCAGTGTCTCCAGTTACTTCATATGCAGATATAAAAGCTTCTGTAAGAAATATATAGTCTTCAAGAAATGCCTTTACATCTTTAGAATGATAAAGTTCGCTGTTCAGAAATTGCTTTTCTGTTATTCTGTTAAGACTCTTTAAAGCAAAATCTCTTATCCTGTTCTCTCTTAATATTCTGTATGCTTTCAGAAAAGACGTTATGACCATACCGTTTAATGATGTGTACAGTGTTTTATCAATAAAAGGTATTTCTCTTTTATTTCTCTGAATTAGCAGTTTTGCTTTTCCTCTTTTGATTATTTCAGATATCTGTTCGACATCCTTTCCGGTCTTTTCAGCTATCTCTTCCTCACCCATTGAAATAAACAGGACTTTTTTTGATCTGTTATGCGACATGGAACCGGCCTCAGACAGGAAGAGAAGAGACATCACTGAATATTCTTCATCATCAAGTACTTTTCTGAAATCCTCATCAGTCCACGTAAAATAACCGCCCTCGTCAGAGGGAGTAACATCAGCATCCTGACTTGCGTAAAAGCCGCCTTGAGGGTCAGAGAGAACATCAAACATAAAATTTATGATTCCTGCTGCTGCATTCTTAAAAGCACTATTACCGAAAACAGAATATGCATAAATATAATTTCTTAACAGCCAGGCATTGTCATCAGCCATCTTCTCAAAATGAGGTATGATCCATTTTTCATCAGTGGAATATCTGTGAAACCCGCCTTCAAGATGATCATGAATTCCACCTTTTGCCATCGACTCAAGCATTCCGGTTACAGCATATTTAGCAGGATCTTTATGTTCCAGAGCATATCTGTTAATCAGAAATTCAATGGCGCCGGGCATGGGAAACTTGGGTGCATTTCCAAAGCCTCCATTCTTATGGTCTGTTTCAGAGAGGATACTTTCAACAGCACTGTCAATCATGTCCGTTGTTATCTCACCGGGTGACAGTGGTTTTGGTCTCAGTACATCGACAAGCCTGTCCGAGTATGGAGATATCTCGCTCCTTTTTGTTTTATAAAAATCAATTACTGACTTTAATACTTTTTTGAAACCCGGTCTTCCAAACTTGTCCTCAGGCGGAAAATAAGTCCCTCCAAAGAACGGTTTCCTGTCAGGGGTTAAAAACATGCTAAGCGGCCATCCACTTCCATGACCCATTGCTGCAGCAGCCTGCTGATAAAGCCTGTCTATATCAGGCCTCTCATCCCTGTCAAGTTTTATATTAATAAAGTTTTCATTTAGGAGCTTTATTATGTCTTCATTTTCAAAACTCTCTTTTGCCATTACATGACACCAGTGGCACCAAACAGCTCCTGTGCTCAGAAAAAGCGGCTTGTCTTCTTTCCTGGCTATTTCAAACGCACTGTTAGACCATGGATACCAATCAATCTTTTGATTAGCTGCATGTTTCAGGTAAGCTGACTTTTCCTTTGAAAGTCTGTTCATAATTTTCTTTGTGGGTATTACATCATAGCAACTTCAAATAACAACAATTGAATCGTCACAACCGTAAGGGTTTGTAACATATTTATCAGCATACCAGTCATTCTCCCAGAGAGCGCCATCAATAACATATCTGAACCTGTATTCCCTGCTGCATGCAAGTCCCAGAGTTATTTTGTAATCGCCGTTTTTCAGTTTTTTAAGCGGTGTCTCGGTTATACTCCAATTGTTAAATTCTCCAGCAAGATTAACTTTACCGGCATCAGGCGCAGCCATTTTTGGCAGCATGAAAGTTACCCTGCATTCAGGCCTGGTTTTCAGGTACTGTTTTTTTAAGCTGCTCTTAGCCAAATCGTTGTCAGAAACATTTTTGACTTTTTTATTCCTGATTGCGGGTCTATTTTTAATTTTTCTTTTCATAATAACACCTCCATATTTTTATTTTTTACTTGATAAGTTATCCGGGCATAACTGATAATTCAGGCTTTTAACCGGAAACTATTTTCTTTCTTCGAAATTCTTTATGAATTGTCCAATCTGAACCCCCAAATGAATGCATTTGATCCCGTCCATGCATTCATCAGCATCTCTCTGCTCAAGATATGTTGTAAGCTCATGAGAATCTTTTTGAAATTTAACAATATATGCCTTCTTTTGCCTGTTTAGCTCAAGACTGACAGATATATCGTTTCCCAGGATTTCGGGATACATATCTGTTATCTTTTCTTCAAGCGCTATCTTTGTGTAACCCAAAAGCCCTCCTCGTTAATTATTAATTGTCAATTGTTAATTGTTAATTAAAGATTATGCCGTGGGTGTTCCTCCGTCTACGATGCTGTGTTCTTCCCACATAAACCAGTTTCCGGTGTCCTGAAGAAAACTGAAAGTATTTGAGAAAATCTCATAATGCTGTTCCTCTTCCTTAATAAGCTTTTGAAAAAGTTCCTTTTCCTTTCCTGTTTGCGCTTCGTTCTTCAGTTTCCTGTAAAATTCAATCCCTTCCTTTTCCATCCGCATCGCTATTTTAAATGCCTCAAGTTCATCAGAAGTAGCCTCAACCCTTTGCATCATTTCATCTTTCATTTGCTCAAATACAGTCTTTATGTTTTTAATCGGATGCACATCTTCCATATGGACATCAAGTCCTTTCAGTATCTGACTTACTATCTGAAGATGACGTTTTTCATCAAGCACTATTGTTTCCAGCATTTTTTTGCCTGCAGGATATTTTGTTTTTTTTGCAGCTTCACTGTAAAATTTTATTGCATCTGTTTCCATCCTTACAGCAATCTCAATTGCGTTCATTATTCCTCCTATGTGTAATTAAAATCTGTGTATAAAGTACACATATTTGTCATTCCCGCAAGCCCCGATCAAGTCAGGACAGGCTCCGCGCGCCTGCCTGCCGGTAGGCAGGTCGGGAATCCTTCATAGGGAACGATTCTCGATGCGAGTCTGCGCGAGAGTCGCTTCGACCGGACAAGTTTACCTGCCTTAGGCAATGCCAGAGGCGACCAGGGCCGGAATGACTGCATAATGTAATGTATCGAGTCTATACACAGACACTAATTAATATATCTTAATCAGTTTTGACCTCAAATCCTTAAGATAGTTAATATGCTTGATCTCCTGCTCCATCATTTCCTTAAAGATAACCTGCGCGTTGCTGTTTTTTGCATTAATGGAAAGTCTGTGATAAAGGCTATACGCTTTGCCCTCTATTTCCATTGCCAGTGTAAGTGCGTCCATTTCATCTGTAAAATTATGTTTTTCTGTTTTTGCTTCAAGCTCTTTTACTGGTATGCCTGCCTCTGTGACAGGGGCCTCTGCCATGTTTTGAAACTCTTTGAAACTCCTTATATCCCTGTCGCCTTTGATCGCCTGATAGAGAAAAAGAATATAATCCATGTGCTTTTCTTCCCATTGTGAAAGTTCCATGAATACACTTTTAGCTTCATCATTAACTGCACAGTCAGAAGCATGTGAATAAAATTCTTTTGTGCCTTTTTCCATTACAAAAGCCTCGATAAGGGCCTGCAGTAGATCTTCCTCACCTGTAATCATAATTATTTTATAAATTGCACAGCCAGCATAACTTAAACTATTCCTTTAGATAGTCAATGTAACGTGCTGTACCTATAAAGAAATCTCCCCATGCTATGCCTATATCAGGCAGTGTTGATTTAATGAACCAGTCTGCAACCTGTATCTCGTTATCTAATAAAATATATACTACATTATCAATGAAAAGGCAATGCTATAAATCATATATAAATAAGGAGGGAATCATGCATGACCCCTCCTTATTTTATAAATCTCCTAAAGAGCGTTTCTCATTCTAATCACTGATTCTGGTTAATTTGCCTTTAGGGATCTAATATAGGAAATTATATTCTTCATATCTTCACCTTCCGGGTCGATCTCCTTGCCTTTAAGAGGCATCTTAATACATATGTTTACTGCTTCTTCAAGACTGTTCTGCTTCATTCCCATAATATTAAACTCTGTCTTCCCTCCGGATTTTTCAAGGCCTCTTCCATCCGGATGGCACGAGTTACATGATTTATCATTAGCGCTGCCACCCAGAGTTTTGTCATTAAATAGAGTTTTACCCTTTGAACTGGTTCCTGACTGCGTCTGTTCCCTGCCATAAGAAGGGGCCTGCTGCCCACCGTATGAAGGCGCCTTTTCCTTTCCGTAAGAAGAAACTTGTTCACCGTATGAAGGTGCCTTTTCCTTTCCATAAGACGGAGACTGAGACTTTTCATTTACATTGCCTGCAGGTTTACAGGCGAAAACAAGACCTGCTATGGCAACAGACAGTATTAAAAACCTGAACATATTCATAGTACTACCTCCTTTTTAAGTAAACATTATTTAATGTCAGCATTCGTTAACAGTGCTAAAAGCATTTATCCTGCCGGGACATACTATTTTACAGCAATCTGTACGGATATGCCCTTTTAGTCCATACGCTTGAAGGATCTTTTTTGTTAAGTACCTCA
>VAPC010782322.1_pt1 | contig 11590 bp, 18 predicted proteins | sample 3395121 | NCBI WGS metagenome assembly VAPC01 (sample SAMN08290434, study PRJNA428436) | hydrothermal vent metagenome | isolation source: Deep-sea hydrothermal vent chimney | place: Indian Ocean: Southwest Indian Ridge | depth 1711 m m
GTGGTAAATTCTCTGTTTTGTTAAAGACAGGTTCATTTATTGAAAAAATAGAAAAGAATGTAATAGAAATTTACATTGAAAAATTATTGCGGGGTGGTCTAGCGGCTAGGATGCCGGGCTCATAACCCGGAGGTCGGCGGTTCAAATCCGTCCCCCGCTACCAATCAAGAAGAAAGGAGAAACATAATGGCTATCAATATCTAGCGGCAGCGAGTGCCGCGGAAGGAGCTATTATGTCATATCCTAGTAATAAACGTGAACGTCTTCAGATCGGGCAGCGTAAGGGACGTAAACGGGTATCATTATGGTTTCAGAATGATGATCCCAGAAATGCTGAATGGAAAAAAATGAGCATTCAGCGCCATAGAGATACAACAAAAATGTGTTCAGTATTATGGTGCTGTGGTAACCCAAGACGGATGGGTATACTGACGTTTCAGGAAATAAAGTTTTTTGATTCTTGTAAAGATTAAATTATATGCGGGCGGGAGGTTGTCATCTCAGGGGGGCTCATAACCCTTCTTAACTCGGTCAGATTCCGAGGTTCCGCTACCATGGGGTTGTAGCTCAATTGGGAGAGTATCACGCCGGCAGCGTGAGGGTCGCAGGTTCGATCCCTGTCAACTCCAAAAATTATAAGCTCTTTGGGCGTGCTTTAAGGGGACGAATAACCCAGCCCACTCCAAATTAATGGGCCGGAACAGCCGGGAAGGCGGGTCTGTTTTGCAATCAGACTATTGGTGAGTTTGACTCTCACTCGGTCCACCATAAGCAGATGTAACTCAATTGGTAGAGTTCCACCCTTCCAAGGTGACTGTTACGAGTTCGAGTCTCGTCATCTGCTCCAAATTACAAATAGGAGCTTTTATGGCTCTTCCTATAAAGGAAACACCGGTTCTTACCGGAAAGGATGCTGATGAGTTCAGGAAACGGATGGAGAACCCGGGATCGGTATTAAAAGAGGATTATGAAAGGGCGAAAAAAGTCCATGATGAAATAGAGGAGAGAAGAATTAAAGAAGCATTTAACGCAATGCTGAAATGCAATCTGAAGCCTGAAACAATTATCTGTTCTATTTGTGGAAATGTATATTCAATAAAAGACAAGAAAACTTCTCTTTGTGTACATTTTAAAGAGATGTTTAAAGATTTTTTTACTGAGATTTCTCAGTTTTGATTACACGCAATAGAAGAAAAATAATGGAGAAAGAAGAAGGTTTACCCGTAGCCTTTGCAGCTATTGAGAAGCATGATCTAAAATGTACAGGAATGATTTGTACTGAATGTGGCTGTGTATTTACAGGAAGAGACGAAGATACTTTTCTTTGTGAACATTTAAGGAAATTAGCAGAAGAATGTGAAGATTGGGTAATTGATGATTACAATAAAAATAAATAAAGAAAACTTGTTGCCTATTCGTGACTCCGAAAATATTATAATCGGAAAAGCAAAAGTAACTGAAGAAATAACTATTGGAAAGATTAAATCATGGAAACTTTCTGATTCGAAGGATTCGAAGTCTAAAATAATACAAAAAATTCATGCAAGAGTAGCTCAGTGGTAGAGCCCCTCGTTGCCAACGAGGCGGTCGCGAGTTCAAATCTCGTCTCTTGCTCCAAATCAAGGCTCTGGCAGGTTGCCTTAAATAAAATGAGGTGTGAGTACTATAGCACTGTTTACACTTCTGCCTGACCGGTTCTCTTAATAACTATTGTTATTAATTGTGAATTATAGTAAACGGGAATAACTCAGTGGTAGAGCTTCTGCTTCCCAAGCAGGAGGTCCCTGGTTCGAATCCAGGCGTGCCTACCATATTAATGCCGGTGTAGCTCAGTCGTAGAGCAATCGCTTCGTAAGCGATAGGTCCGGGGTTCAACTCCCCGTTCCGGCTTAACAAAGGAGAACCATGGGTTTAAAAGAAACATTTAATAAGATGCCCACCAATACGGTATGTGATTTTATGTTTAATGGTGAATACCACCTGTTCCATATCCCTTGGATTGAAAAGGGTCGCGGTTTCGGTGAGTACTGCTTTTTCGTGGGGTGAAGACAGAAAGATTCATCTGGATAATGAAAGTGATCTCAGGGAATCAGTAAAACAGGTAATGGATGATCTGGTGGATAATAATCCTGAAGCAGTAAAGAAGATGTTTCACCAGTTGGTGGATATGAGGGACTTAACAATAATTGATTTTTTAAATCATGTGAAAAAAGTAAGAAAATATAATGAGTAAATCTTTCCGGTGGATTTATACGACAGACTTGCACGGTCACATAGAGAAATATGAAACGGTCTTGAAATATGCCATAGAGCATAAGATCAAATTGCTTCATATTGGTGCCGATATTTTACCCAAGGGTTCGGGTATGCTGAAAAAGCAGAAGAAGTTCATTAAAGGCTACCTGAAGAATTTCTACGGTGAGTGTGAGCGTAATGGGATAAAGGTATTGGCTTTCTTCGGTAATGATGATATCTATACCCGTAAAAAGTATTTCCTGGATTATGCCAATCTTCTGGATGAAGTAACATACCGGAAATCGGGCTATACATTCAAAGCTTACGGATATGTACCGGATCATCCGTTCAATTTGAAGAATGGAACCAAATTGGACAGGTACGGTTTAAAGCCTGAGAAATTAAACCCTGTATATATACTGTTGCCTTTTGACGGTGAGATGGTTAGGGTGCCTGTACCTCCTAAAGCCTTTGACAGCGGTCCCTGTATAAGTGAGAATGGTTTCTATAAGATAGAGGATCTCGCAGAGCACTTCAAACGGAAGGGTACTCTGGAGAATGACCTACATAGCATCAAAGCTGGTTCTAAAACGGTCATGGCTATACATTCTCCACCGGCAGGATTGAATTTGGATGTCTGCGGTGATAAAGAAAATAAGCCGGGAGAGAGGGTTGGGTCAAAGGCTGTTTTGACTTGGATAAGGAAAAAGCAACCACTTTTGGTTCTCTGTGGACATATCCATGAAAATTATGAGGTAACGAAATCCTGGAAGGCGCATGTGGGAAAAACAACGGTGATTCAACCTGGTCAGTCTTTTGTAGGGAAAGAAGGTCAGAAAAAGAAAACGACATTTGTTAATATAGAAATTACCAATGGTAAAGTTAATACAGAGTTGATTGAAATTTAACTATGTTTACTATCTATTGTAAAGGTTTGCTCATATCTTATAATATCTCTTCTGAATTAGTTTTTAGAGCAGGTATGGTAGCTACCTTTATCGGTTTTCGTGAAGTCGGTATCTGTATGCCAAATCTGGTACCAGCCGGTTTCTTTATGAATAATAGCGATTCTAATTTTGATAATTTTGGTTCATGCACAACTGGGATAGCTATGGGGCTGCAATATATGAAACAGATGTATATGAAAATAATGAGTTTCAAGTAAGGGACTTATTGTACTGTAGTGAAGATGGATTTATTACTAATGATACCAATTATAAAAGTAATCCTATAATTGGTATTGTAGACGGCTTCAGAGGCAGCGGTGATCTGTTGTCATTTGTACAAATTTATGCAAACCTAGAGTCTGTTTCAAATAATTTTGAAAAAGTCGAAGAGCCTGTGACCCCAGTAAATAAGAGGGTTCTAGGGAAGTTTAACCGGTACACAGCACTGTTAGACAAAAATTAATTTATTTTCTTGTTGACATGGCTCTGAAAATTTTGTATTATATAGGGGCATAAGTAACCATAAGAATAATTTAGTGAATTTATTAGGATTTAATGTTATGAACCAGACAAAGAAGACTCCAGAACGCACAAGTAAATTTAGGCTATCGTTGGATAGTTTTAAATGCCTGTGTTTATCCGGTATGCTCTATTCAATTAGAAAGCATGCAGGGGCGGGGTCTATGATGATCTGATTCTAAAACAACAGATTCAAGGAAATCAAAAACCCTCGCCTCGAAAGAAGTGAGGGTTTTTTTGTTATATACACACTTTACCGAAAGGACAGCCAAAATGGAAGATGACTTTACAGACTTTATGACAACTTTTGGCTGTTTAGCTCAGTGAGGTAGAGCACTTGGTTGAAGCCCAAGGGGTCCGCAGTTCAACTCTGCGAGCAGCCACCATTCTTTGAAATTTACGCAACTGTGGCGGAATTGGCATACGCACCAGGTTCAGGTCCTGGTGAGTTTAGGCTCATGCAAGTTCAAATCTTGTCAGTTGCATTTACATAACGGGCGTATAGCTCAGCCGGTTAGAGTGTTGCTCTGATAAGGCAAAGGTCGGTGGTTCAACTCCACCTACGCCCACCATTTAAAACAGGAGGATATGATGTTTTGGGTTGTTCAGAATAACTTGTTTAATGAGGCAGGGTTTGAAACACTGATGCAGGCACTCGTACGTATGAAGCTGGATTACGCGGTTGTTAAGGTTGTGCCTTTTGTAGGTGACATAACCCCTGACATAAACCCAAAAAATCCTGTTATAGCAGTCGGCGCTTATTCACTGTGGAGGGTAGCCAAAAGAAAAGATGGAACCCAGGTGTCTTTGTAAATGAGAATTTTACTTATCCGAAACTGATTAAACACTATGGAGATAATGTCTTAAACAAAGAATGCCGGATCAGTACCCTTGAGAATATACAACCTGTTTACGAGGAGTTTTTTATTAAGCCCTGTAAAGATAGCAAAGTATTCTCGGGACAAACGATGACCTGGGATGAACTGAAAGAGTGGAAAGACGGAATTTTAGAACTTGGTTGGGAAGGAACAGTAACCGGAAACACCTGTGTAGTGATGGCACCAATAAAAAAGATTTACCGGGAGTACCGGTTTTTCGTAGTAAACGGGAAAGTCATAACAGGATCGCAGTACAGAGTAGGGATGCGGGTGTTTTCAACGGAGTGTCATGAGAAAGATGTAATCAATTATACTCAAAAGATGGTGGATCTCTGGTGTCCGGATGTAGGGTTTGTGCTCGACATTGCAATAACCCCAGACGGATTCAAGGTCATAGAGATAAACTGTCTGAACGCTGCAGGATTTTATGCCTGCGATATGAGTAAAGTAGTTTTTGCACTGGAGGAAACTTATAATTAACGCGGATGTGGTGGAATTGGTATACACGCAAGCTTAAGGAGCTTGTGGGAGCAATCCCTTGCAGGTTCAAGTCCTGTCATCCGCACCATGCGCTCTTAGCTCAGCTGGTAGCAGCAACGCCCTTTTAAGGCGTAGGTCACTGGTTCGATCCCAGTAGGGCGTACCATTTAATTTTGAAAGAAAAGAGGTTTAAGGTGGGGTCGAACTCATCGTTTTTTAAACGCTTCCGGTTTAAAAGTTTTCGGGTCTGTAGCCAAGTGGTAAGGCTTCCGGCTTTTAATCGGAATATCGTCAGTTCGATCCTGACCAGGCCCATATAATTTATTATGAAAAAAGATATTAAAAAGAGAAAAGACTGGGATCGTAGCTCAGCTGGTAGAGCACCTGTCTCTTAAACAGGGGGTAGAAGGTTCGAGACCTTCCGGTCCTATTTTTAAATAATCGTTATCAAATTCCCAATGATGGTTAGGGCATAAAATTAAAATGTTTGAGGAGTGATTAACAATACCTAATTTAGTGTTTTCTGAAAATTCAGATATGTGTTTAATATGACAATATTCTATATGTAAGTCATAACCACAGTATTGGCACTTTTGGAGTCTGTTTGAATTCCAAGTTTTAGCAAATTGTCTTATACGGTGATAGCGGTAAGAGGGGAGTTTATTTGGGTCTAAATTTAAATACTTTTTAATAGTTAAATTTTTGTAGTGATTGGAATTTTTATGACTAGAATAACAAGTGTTACATAAAATTCGGGAGTTCTCTTGAGGTTTATAAAAATAAAGTTTATTACATTTTTTACAATGTCTCTCTTTAGATTTTCGTTTTCTGTGCTTATTGCTGAATGTAGCAGAACATGATTGAGAACAAAAAACAGAGCCTTTTTTTATTTGAGAAGGAGTTTTTAAAATTTCTTTTTCACAATTTTTACAGTTGAATTTAATCTTATTCTCAGCCTTTTGGAGAATATGAAGGGCTTTTAAAGAACATTTAGATGAACAGTAATTTTTTTTAAAACCTTCTTTCTTTTTCTTATTAATATATGATTGAGGTTTTTCAAAAGATTTATTACATAATGGACAAATTAGGGCTATTATTTTCAAGGCTCTGTGCTTTCTTGAAAAGGTGTATTTATAATTTAATATAATATATTTCAAGTTGAAGCGGGGCATAAAAGTTACGGAGGGATAGGATAATTGGTAATCCAGCGGCCTGCTAAGCCGTAGTCCATAAAGGGCTTCTGAGTTCGAGTCTCAGTCTCTCCGCCATAAAGGAATAAAATATGAATAAGATGAAATCAACAATTCGGCATGAAGAAGAACAGGAACGGACTGCTAAAGAAAGTAACCAAGGCCCTAACGGGGGTCAGACTGTAGGAGTGGTAATAGGGTGGGGAAGACCAAAAAGACGAATATACAGAGATCCCTTCACAAAAGAAAGCCGTGTAACAGGGACTGTAAAACTGTGAAAAATTAAGGTGTTAATATACGGCGGTATAGCCAAGTGGTAAGGCCGAAGTCTGCAAAACTTTTAACCCCAGTTCGACTCTGGGTACCGCCTCCAAAATTCTTATGGATATTTATAAAACAACGAATTTAGTAAATGGAAAAGTGTATGTAGGAAAAGAGAAGGGAGTAAATAAAGATTATTTCGGAAGTGGTGTGATTATAAAAAAGGCTTTACAAAAATACGAAGCAGAGAATTTCCGTAAAGATATACTGGAAAAATGCCCTTCTAAAACCGTGAATGAAAGAGAAAAATTTTGGATAAAAGCCCTAAATTCACTGACACCAGGTGGTTATAATATCTCGTTAGGAGGTGATGGTGGTGATACAATGTCCAATCACCCAAATAAGAAAGAGATATATAAGAAAATAGACCATAATGGGATAAAGGAAATTTTTTGTATTGACTGCAAAAATAAAATTGAAGTTCATAAAAGTTCAAGGAAACCAGTTTGCGCATCTTGCATAGATAAAAGGAATACACATACATGCATAAACTGTGGGAAAGTATCTAAATCGGATTTAGGAAAAAGAGAAAGGACAAGAAAATATTGTTCAGGTAAATGTCAGCATGAGTTCCAAAGAAAGAATAACGGGAAGAGGCATCTTACACCAGAGCATAAGAGAAATTTATCTAAAGCAATGTCAGGAAAAGTTAGAAAGAAAAGGGGACCACTATCAGATATTGTTAAGAAAAGAATTTCTCGGTCTTTAAAAGAGGTTTTTAAAAAGAAAAAGCAAAAAATAGTTGAATCGGACCTACGCGCAGACATTTAGTCTGTGAGGTAAGCTCAGGACACTACTGCTGAAGGAAGGAGACGAAAGTCGCTGGCACTTCCGAGTGTGCAACTCCAAGCAGGTATAGCGGGTGAGCAGCGTGACGATTACCGGGTCGGAGGCACCTCTTTCGAGAGGTTGTAGGATGTTTCTACAAAGATAAATGTAGGTTTTACCAGAATCCTGGCTATGAATTCAACTATTTACGGAGGGTTAGCATAATTGATAATGCAGCGGTTTTGAAAGCCGCCGCCCGCAAGGGCTTATAGGTTTGAGTCCTATACCCTCCGCCATAAATAATCCCGACATTGTGTCGTGATACATGTCGGGATAGGTTCTTTGAAATTTCTATTGTTATGAAGTCAGCACATGATGTGAAGAGAACCGTATTTTTATATTTTAAAGATACAGTTCTCTTCACTGAGATTTTAATGGTGAGTATGGTGTAGCGGTAGCACGTAAGACTGTGGTTCTTGCAGGCTGAGTTCGAGTCTCAGTACTCGCCCCAATTTTAGGGGCCTCTATGGCTAAACAAATTTCTACAAGGGTTGAAGTTTTAAATAGAATAATGTTAAATGTGAGAAGCAATGGTAAATGTTTAGAGTATACGGGTAGTACTGACGGTAATGGCTATGGCAGAACAAAAATTGGAGGACGGAAGGGTAAATTTATGTTAATACATCGTTTTGTTTATGAAGAAATAAAGGGTCCTATTCCTGAAAGTATGTGTGTTTGCCACTCATGCGATAATCCTCCTTGTATAAATCCCAACCATTTATTTCTTGGTACTCATAAGGATAATATGGCGGACATGGCGAAGAAAGATAGAGCGTATAGGACTATTGGAGAAAAGAGCGGTGTTTGTAAATTATCTAAAGAACAAGTAAGTACGATAAAAAAAGATTCCAGGAAACAAATTGAGATAGCTGAAGAATATGGGTTATCTAAATCCCATGTAAGCATGATAAAAAACTATAAAACCAGAAAAGATGGTTAATATTTGTGGGTAGGCTGGGTATCGGTGAACCCAAGGGACTGTAAATCCCCCGCTTCGGCTGTGGAAGTTCAATTCTTCCTCTTCCCACCATAATCACTGGGAGTACTGGGCATTGGTGAGCCCACTTGACTGTAGATCAAACGCCTTCGGGCTGTGGTGGTTCAATTCCATCTACTCCCATTTATCAAAAACCGAGAGGCTGTACAGCTATGGAGAATAAATTGCCCATTTACGACCATCCGGAGGTAATAATCCGGTCTCGGTTTTTTACTTTATCGATTTGTAGAGGATTATAAACTATATAATAGTCCTCTATAAATCAATTTTCTGGAGGTTCCGATGAAGACGGAAAAGATGTCAAAGTCAGGTAGTAAAGAAAAATTCTCGGGGTGTTAAGTAAAGATATAAAAATAGAAGCCCTGAAATCTCAGGTTAATTACTGGAAAACGCGATATAACCTCTTAAAGAAATACGGTTCACCTGGAGAGCAACCGATTGGTTAGGAGGCTGTTTCGAATGCAGCTAAAGGCCACACGGCCAGGGGGGTTCGATTCCCTCGTTCTCCGCCACGGAGGAGATCCCGAACGGTTAGGGAGCCGGTTGGAATCCGGTGGGCCGCGAGGCTCGGCAGGTTCGACTCCTGTTTCCTCCGCCATAATTCAAGAAAAAGTTTAACAACACCCCTCAATTTCCGTACCATTATATATGCTGGTGTAGCTCAGTTGGTGCATGAAAAAGGAAAAAGGGCGAAGAGAAAAAATTAAAAGACTTTATGCCAGAGTAGCACAGTTGGTAGTGCGGTACCCTCATAAGGTATGTCTGTCGGCGGTTCGATCCCGCCCTCTGGTATTATCATAACTGATGGTCGGAGAATGTTGGAAAGGAAAACCTTGACCAAATAAGGGAAGATGTTGGTCTAAAGAAACAAAAATAAAAATATCAAAATCCTTAAAAGAACGTTTCAAAGAAACGAAAGGAGGGCACTATGCTATAATTACTTAACAAAGGAGTTATAGTGAGCAGATCTTACAGGAAGCCCTGGGCTGTAGATGGTATGAACGGTTCCAAGACAAAACAGTACAGAAAGAATCAAGCAAATCGAAGGATACGCCGGGCAAAAAATGTACTGGATGGAAAAGTTTATAGAAAGTTCTCAGATCCATGGGATATCGTGGACTGGAAATGGCCTGTTAATGTAACTAATAAAGATGACCCTTTTTATGAAGAAAAATTCTGGAAGTACACTCGAAAATGAAATCAGAGAAATACGGGAGAGAATTCATTACAAGTGTCTGAAAGAGGCCCATTTAAGGAGTAATTCTCTTTTGATTAATGAGTTAACTTTTCCAAAGAGTTTTACAAGGATTCTTATCGGTTCTATTTCAGAGGTTATTACTGAAGAAATAGATGGGCTGGAAAAGAAGATATTGGAGAAAAAGGATACACAATTGGGATTAAAGAAAAATGAAACTTATAAAGTCGAGATCAACTTAAAAATTGTTGACACCGTCCATAGTGAAGATGAAGCCTGGGATATCATCGGAAAGGCTCCGTTTGGTTCCTTGCATGCAGTTTATGACGAAAACGGAGATATCCGAGAAGAATTTATACCTTTTTAACATGAACCGCTACCAAATTGCAATTGATAAACAGAATGATTATAGCTCATTAATTAGGAGGTGCTCCTGCATAGATGGTTGTTGGTTGAGGGATTCACTCTGTATCTATTTACCGGATTTCAAAAGCCCCTTATCCAGGCTGCTTGAAGACGGGATATCTGAACATGAATCTTTACCAAATAAAAGATCGGGATCAGAAAGATGCACAACAGTAGAAGTAGAATCGACAGCTTTCGTGGCGCGAATCGCTTCCTCTCAAATTTCTGGTATGCGAGAACCTACTACTCAGGAATTACATTCCCTACGTCAGAACATGCATACCAGGCAGCTAAAAGCACTGATGACCGCGTACGGCGACTTTTCCTGACTTACGAGACACCAGGGGAAGCTAAAAGACAGGGCAATCTGATTGAGTGCGGCCAGACTGGGATCTTATAAAAGTGGATGTCATGAACGCTATCTTATTTTCTAAGTTCTCAGATATTCACTTGATGGAGAAGCTACTCGCAACCGGGGATGCTGAATTAATCGAGGGCAATAATTGGGACGATATCTTCTTCGGTGTCTGCAACGGTAAGGGTAAAAACTGGCTTGGCAGATTATTGATGAATCTCCGTGCCTGGGAAATTAAGTTCAGAGAACTGGGCAAGGTTGTTAAAGTTGAAATGATACAGGATTTTCATTTAAACGGTAACGGTGATGAAATTATTACTGAGGGAGCTATTGGAACGATAAAACACGGAAACACCATTTATTTTCCTGAAGGAGTTAAAAATCTGTCTGAAAAAATAGATCCTAAGTATGTGTGCTATGATTTTGATAAGGATTTATGGAAAGGTCTGGTAAAGATATTTAACTTCACTAGGAGTATTTGCTAAAACATACTATGCGGCCTTAGATAAGATCGGAATCGGATGAAATTATTAACCCTAGATAGCTGTGATGACTGCAGATTTGTTTATTGGTATTTGGGTACTACTCCATTATGCCGGCCTATGGATAAGAAACCCTGCTGGGAGGGGCTGGAAAAAGATGAGGAGCAGCCCGAGTGGTGTCCACTACCAAATGCGTCAAAAGAGATTCTTGAAATGATTGCTAAATTAGAAGATAATATCTAAATAAAATCGGGAGGTACATCAATGGAAAAGTTTAAGTTCGATGACATGAGATTACTGGATTTCGGCCATAGTCTCATGATCGGAGGGGTGGTTTACTCCGGTAACGGGAAGAATTACGTCTGCCTCCTCCCGGATGACGCAAGTTTCGATGATGAGTTCTGCGCTCTTGATCTCAATTCAGAAGAATGGAAGCAGATTATCAGGCAGACCGATCTAATGGAAACTGAAATGCTGGAGCAGGATCTGGGGAAGCTCTCTAAAGTTATTGTCAGAAAGAGTACCCGGGTGATTGAACAGGGGCTCTCATGGAGAGTGTTCAAACGGGACGGGTACCAGTGCCGATACTGCGGGAAGGATGGGATTCCGATGACTGTGGACCATTTGATCCTCTGGGAAGAAGGTGGACCCACTATTGAGGAGAATCTGGTAACGGCCTGCAGGCGCTGTAATAAAACCCGTGGGAGTATTCCTTATAAGGACTGGCTGGAACACCCTTATCATCTGAAGGTGTCTAA
>VAPC010793922.1_pt1 | contig 11589 bp, 8 predicted proteins | sample 3395121 | NCBI WGS metagenome assembly VAPC01 (sample SAMN08290434, study PRJNA428436) | hydrothermal vent metagenome | isolation source: Deep-sea hydrothermal vent chimney | place: Indian Ocean: Southwest Indian Ridge | depth 1711 m m
AAGAGATGGCAATATTTTTCCAGCGGTGTATCTGTAGCCCCTGCTGCACACACGCCCTACGAATTTATCTTTGGTATAAATTTCTTCTCCACCGTAGATGACACAAGTGTTGTCGTCCAGGGCCAGGGTACACAACCGCAGCTGGATACCATCTTCTTGATCTTGCTCCTTCATGGCAGCTTCTCCTTTGGAGCAATTTCAGTGATGAAACGAAAACGATCTCCTCGATATAAATCCTGGCCATATTCCACAGGATGATTGTCTGGGTCAAAGGCCTGGCGTCGTTCTAACATCAGAGGTGCACCCTGAACAACTTTTAATAACTCGGCCTCGAATTCTGTAGCCAAGACTGCCTCCAAGCTTTGTTGCGCCTGAGGTATTGTGATGCCATATTCAGTTTCCGCTATTTCGTAAAAAGATCGTGTCTCCAAATCGTACATATCAAGATTTGGGAAGCGAGAAACCGGCACGATGAATTTTTCTAGCATCACTGGCACTCGATTGATAAGACGCAAGCGTTGAATATAATAAATTGGCGACGAAACGGCGATTTTTAATTGGTTGGCAACTGACACCTTGGCCAGCCGTTGTTCGAGTGTGATGATTTTTGCGCCCGTTTGGTAGCCGCGAAAGCGCATGCCTTCAGTGAAGGGTACTAATTTTCCCGCCTGTCGTTCGATCTTGGGTTGCGCAATATATGTTCCATCCCCAGGACGGCGAACCAGCAGACCTTTATTGTCAAGCACACGCAAAGCTGCCCGTAACGTCATGCGACTGACGTTCAGTGTTTTGCTCAACTCTCGCTCGGAGGGCAAACGTTCGTTAGGCGCAAGTTCACCCGTTGTAATCCTCTCGAGCAAACTCTCAGCAATTTGGACATAGATGGGAATTGCCATTAAATAAGAGGCTCCGATTATATTAGCTGATGGGCGCAGCTGCAATATTGGGCGAAATTCTGAAGGTGATTCGTCTGTTAATGGTATAGACCATTATCGGTCACCAAAAAGATAACATAGCGATATTGGATTGTCAAGATTGTGGGTTGTACACTTTAAAATGTCACACTTATGTTTCGATAGGAAAATGGACCAGAAAGGGCATCAAGTTATTATGCAGAAACGCTAACTTCACAAGTGAATGGCCCCACTAGAGTTTACTAAAATATTCCCCCAACCTCTGACTCGCGAGTTTGATATTGGAGCAACAAGCATTAACAAACGATTCCGGTGTACAACCTGGATGTTCGATGTAATAATTCAACGCGATCTGCCCCTCAAAATCACAGTTGGCAAGCCGCAGCGTTAGATTTTCTGGGTCATCCCCGAAAGCTGTTCCGGGCAATGTGGCAACCCGAATCTTGCCGAGCATGTGCATTGCCAATTGCTCGCTCGTTTTAACATCTTTGCCGGAGAGTTGATCCCGAAAGGCGCCGAAGTTTGGGTAAAGGTAAAATGCTCCTTCCAGAGCAGGATACTTAATACCCAGAGAAATTAGACCATCTCGCATGTATGATGAAATCATGCTGTGGATTTCGGTGCAGGTTTTAATATAATCTTCAACTATCGGATCGCTTTCAAATGCTTTGAGAGCCGCAAATTGTATCGGGGCAGATACCGCAGACCAGGTTTCACTGGCAATATTGATCATCGCCAAATATATTGAATTAAGTACCTTGGGAACGAACGCGACACCTAATCTGTATCCCCCCAACGATAAATGCTTCGACAGACCGCTGGTGACAATGGTTCCTTCCGGGTAGAACTTTGCGATGCTGGCGTGGTTACCCTGGTAATTTACCAGCCCGTAGATTTCGTCCGAAATAACAAGAATGCCTTGTTTTCTGCACACCCGGGCTATTTGCTCCAGTCTGCTCTGGGGCATGGTCAAACCGGAGGGGTTGTTAGGGTAGTTGATGATCAGTTTTTTAGGATTCATCCCTTTTTGCCTGGCGGCCACAATGGCTTTCTCTAAATTTTCAGCTGTGATATGGTAATTATCTGCCATGGTGGTGGGGATTTTTATTATAGGATCGTCAATGAGCATAGCTTGTGGTGCATAACTTACCCACGAAGGGACCGGAAGCAGTAGATCTCCTTCAACAGCCAATTGAATATCATAGATCAGTTCTTTGCTTCCAGGACCAACGACAGTCTTGAATTCATTGCCATCAAACCCAAATTTCTCGGATAAATAGTGGCGGGAAAGTTCTCTCAACTCAGGAAGGCCGGCTGAGGGCAGGTACATATTCTGATCCGCATTGACTGCTAAGGCTTCCCGAATTAACGGATGCACAGGAAAGGGGGATTGACCAAAACCCATATGAAGCAGTTCTTTGCCTTGTTCACGCTCAGATCGGACGCGCTCGTTGATCTCAAGCGTGGGGGAAAAATGTATCTTTCTAACACTTGCGCGGATATTAAAAGTGGATTCTTGAGATTTCAGAGAGGTCTTCATTCTTGGTATCCTGGATTATTAAGTATTATTCCCAGCGATGAGGACTTCCACTGATTGAGCTGATAAAGATTCACGAGCGGTCATATCAAAGGCATCATCTGTTATCAGGCTGTGGATTTTTTCAATATTGCCAACCACGTAATTTGAAACCGTTCCCCACTTGCTGTGATCTGCCACAATGTAGACCGGACCGCGGGTACGTCCCATCATGGTGCGCACTACTTCAGCCTCATCGCTGGTCGGGAAAGTGCAGCCATATTTGAGACTAATACCATCAATACCAATGAAAGTTTTATCGGCATAGACTTGTTTAAGGTTATCAATAGAAAAATATCCGCCTACCGAAAGAGAGACTGGCTGATATATCCCGCCAAGCAGGATCATCTCAAAGCCAATGATATCGATCTCCAAAGCAGCAAATAAATTATTGGTGATAACGGTAATATCGGCGTTTGGGCGTATTTGGCGAATAATTTCTGTCGTGGTCGTGCCCCCATTGATAAAAACAACATCCCCATCTTCGATTAGCGCGGCAGCTAACTGACCTATCAAGCGCTTCTCGTCGGGAAAATCCAGCAGCCGCTGTTGATATTCTGGTTCCCGTGATAATCGTTGGCTGAGTACCGCGCCGCCATGAGTGCGCTCAAGAAAGCCCGTCTCTTCGAGTTTCTCAAGATCACGTCGAATTGTAGCTTCTGAAGCATTTAACATTTTGCTCAAATCAGCAAGGCGTGCCACTTTGTGGGTTGTCAAGTATTCTTGAATTCGCTCGCGTCTTTGAGCTGGTATTAATGATTTGCTCATAAAAATATTCGATTTCCAGGGTGTTTATAGGGCCAAAATGATAGAATTTGAGCTGTTAGCGGTAAAATTGTAGCAGATTTTGTAAACATTTGCAAACTTCTTCTTTTCTAGATATAATACCGATGTCATTCAAAATGCAATATTAAGGTCAATTTGTGTAACGCAAGCAAAAGATTTTATTGAAGCCAAATCATGACTCTGACTATAGATGAAGCAATTGCTCGTGTCCCGCAATGGGCTAATGCTGCAGACCTAAAAACCTTTCCTCTTACCGGCGGTATTACCAATGCGAACTTCCGCATAGAAGTGAACGGGAATGTTTTTGTTCTCCGTATCCCGGGGGCAGATACCGAATTATTAGGAATTGTTCGCTCAGCCGAATGTGCTGTCAGCAAAGCTGCGGGGGAAATTGGCATCGGACCCGAAATCTTTTACGTCATCGAGCCGGAAGGATACCTCGTCACGAGTTTTATTGAGGGACACCAGCCATCGCCGAAGGAGCTTGGTCAACACAATAACATCCGCCGCGTCGCTGACACAATCTGCCGAATCCACAAAATGGATCCGATCCCTGAAAGGTTCTCTCCGTTCCGTGTTGTCGAAGATTCGGCTGAAATTGCCCGCCGATTCAATGTTGACTTTCCTGATAAATTCAGCTGGCTTCTTGAGCAAATGAACGCTGCTGAAACAGCCCTGCAAAAATCCCCTTTTACTCCCCGACTTTGCCACAATGATTTACTCAACGCAAATTTCCTCGACGATGGTCAAATCCGTATTTTAGATTGGGAATACGCCGGCATGGGCGATCCTGTTTTTGATCTGGCCAACTTTTCTACCCACCACGAATTCACAGATGAACAAGATCACTGGCTGCTGGAATTCTATTTTGGTGAAGTCACTGCAGCAAATTGGGCGCAGATTAAGTTGCTGAAGGTCATTTCCGATTTCCGTGAGAGCATGTGGGCGATGGTACAGATTGGCATCTCAAAACTTGATTTTGACTTTCGTGGTTATGCCGACACATTTTTTGCTCGCACAGCCCAGGGGATGCAGGGGGAGAAGTGGCAGCAATGGCTCAAAGATGTTTGATAAAACAGCAAAGAATACCGTCCCTTTGCTTAAAATTTTTTAGCTCTTTTTCAGTGCAGTCGGGAATTAGTAATGATTGAAAACTTTAGCTGGTTGAATAAGAGGTAAAAGTGGCATCAAAAGCGCAATTCCCATTTAACCAGTTGTTCGCATGGGAACCCAATAAGGAATATATAAAACGGAGTCGTCTTAAACGATTCATGGATAGACACGGGCTGGGCACTTTTGAAGATTTAATGGAACGGTCTACCACCGATATTGAGTGGTTTTGGGAAGCGGTGATGGAAGATTTGGGCATCGAGTTCTACGAACCATACACACAAATTGTAGATCTGTCACAAGGGGTTCAATGGCCCAAATGGTGTGTAGATGCTAAGCTCAATATCGTTCACAACTGCCTCGATAAGTGGATAGGAACACCGACCCAGGATCGAATTGCTATTTATTGGGAGGGAGAGGAAGGCCATACACGCCAGATGACATATTGCGAAGTATTCATCGAAGTCAATAGAGTGGCGTCAGCTTTGCGAGCCGTTGGATTTGGAAAAGGTGATGTTATCGGGCTCTACATGCCAATGGTGCCTGAAATTGCGATTGCTCTATTGGCCATTGCAAAAATAGGCGGCGTCATTTTACCTCTTTTCTCCGGGTATGGTTCTGGCGCCATAACCACCAGGCTTGCGGACACTGAGGCTAAGGCTATATTCACAGCCGATGGACAGTTCAGGCGCGGCAAACCAATACCGATGAAATTAACCGTTGATGAAGCGTTGAACGATGTTCCGTCTGTCCAAAAAGTGATCGTCTACCACCGTTTAGATACCTACACATCTCCTATCCCGGGGAGCGGTTTGAGAGAAATCGAAGGAATCGATGTACCCATGACACCTGGGCGAGATGTCTGGTGGGATGATTTTGTCGCCAATCAACCATCCGAAACCCACACCGAGCGCACCAATGCCGAAGATCTGTTAATGATCATTTACACAAGCGGTACCACCGGGCGTCCAAAAGGAGCAGTTCACACCCACTGTAGTTTCCCCATCAAAGCCACCCAAGATATGGCTCACTGCTTCGACATCCAAGAATTTGACACCATGTTCTGGATGACCGACATGGGTTGGATGATGGGTCCGTGGGAAGTGTTCGGTACGCTGATACTGGGCGCCAGCATGCTTCTTTATGACGGCGTTCCCACTTACCCCGATATAGATCGGGTGTGGGGGTTAGTAGAGCGACATAAGGTCACCTGCTTGGGAGTTTCGCCAACTTTTGTTCGTTCAATCATGCCTTATGGAGATGAGCCGGTTAAACGTCATGATCTAAGCTCATTGCGAATCCTGGGCTCGACCGGAGAGGTGTGGAACCCAGACTCGTGGAACTGGTTTTTTGAGACCGTTGGAAACAGCCAGGTGCCAATCCTCAACTACTCAGGAGGCACAGAAATCAGCGGGGGTATCCTTTTAAGCAACGTTCTTCAACCAATTAAGCCGTGTTCGTTTTCTGGCCCACCTCCTGGGATGGCTTCCGATGTTATCGATGAGGATGGCAATTCGATACGGGGCGAGGTTGGAGAGTTGGTGGTACGTCAACCATGGATTGGAATGACGCGCGGTTTCTGGAAAGATCCGGAACGCTACAATGAAACATATTGGAGTCGCATACCCGGGGTCTGGGTTCACGGTGACTTCGCGACAATTGATGATGATGGCCAATGGTACATACTGGGTCGTTCGGACGATACGATTAAAGTGGCAGGAAAGCGTGTTGGTCCCGCGGAGGTAGAGAGAGTACTTGTTAATCACAGTACGGTTTCCGAGGCAGCTGCCATTGGTGTACCGGATGAGATCAAAGGTCAGGCAATAGTCGTGTTCGCAGTTCTTAAACCTGACACTGAACCGGAGGAGGCATTACGCAAAGAGCTGGAGACACTGGTAGTGAAGGAGATGGGTAAGCCGTTCGCGCCTAAGGAAGTGCGTTTTGTGAGCGATCTTCCAAAAACCCGCAATGCGAAACTCATGCGGCGGGTCATCCGAGCTTCTTATCTAGATGAACCCCTCGGCGACCTGAGTTCGCTGGTGAATCCAATGACGGTGGATGAGATACGGGAAGCAGGGCGAAGCAAGACATGTTGAAGCGAGAAATCCAAAATGAAAGTATTGGACGAGATTTCTTATAAGAGTCTCAATTATTGATGGAGGTGTTAGAAAATCGAGAGTAGCTTTGTATTGAAATATATTCAATCGGTGGCGCTACCTGCACTTGCAGTGCGGCGCAAGTGTACGGCGAAAAGCAGTGCCTTATACAATCACTGGAAAATATAAAAATATTGGCAAATATTATAATAGGAGATTATTATGTCAATTGTCACCGCAAAAGAAATTATGTTGGAAGCTGCCGAAGGCAAATATGCTGTTGGGGCGTTTAACATTACGAATCTGATACAAATGGAGGCCGTTGTTGAGGCTGCTGTCGAAAAGAAGGCACCGCTCATTATACAGACTTCGGTCACGCCCTCCAAATTCTTGGGTCGGGATGTTCTAGTGTCCATCTACAAGACCTTGGCCGAGTCTGCCCCTATCCCGATTTGTTTGCATCTGGATCACAGCACCAGTATGGAATATTGCAAACAATGCGCCGACGCCGGTTACACCAATATCATGATTGATGCCTCCAAGCAAGCCTACGATGAGAATATCCGTCAGACCAGGGAGGTGGTGGAATACTGCCATGGCATTGGAGGTATTTCTGTCGAGGGTGAATTGGGTACGGTTTCAGGGGTGGAGGATCAGGTAAAGGTGGCGGAAGATGAAGCCGCCCTTTGCAACCCGGAGCAAGCCGTTGAGTTCGTCGAACGCACTGGTGTAGACATCTTTGCTCCAGCGATTGGAACAGCGCATGGTGTTTACAAGACGAAAAACCCAAAAGTAGACTTTGAACGCATGGGAACGATCAATCAAATGCTCAATGGCAATAGGATTAAAACACCGCTGGTAGTGCATGGCGGCACTGGTTTGAGCAAAGAATATGCTGTCAAACTTGTTGAAATGGGTGGCGCGAAATTTAATGTCTCTACCGAATTAAAGCGCACTATGATTGATGCTACTTACAACTATATCTCAGAAAACCGGGAACAGTACAACCCCGGCAAGATTGATGTTGTTGTCAAGGATGCCATCCGGCAGGTTGTTGCAAGGTGGATTGACATATTGGGAAGCACAGGAAAAGCGTAAAGGAGAAATGACACAATGAAACCGATCCAAGACTACTTCGTCCCCTGGGTGAAGGGCATCCCCATGTACGTTTCGGAGCATATTGAGCTGGCCTGGAAACAGCCAGAACTGCATCGTATGATGTCTAATGAGAACCCGCATCCCCCATCGAAGAGAGTGCAAGAAGCCATTCAAAAGTATGGTGATTTCGCCAACCGCTACCCAGATCAGGGTTTGGTTGTGCGTTCAAAGATCGCTGAGATCAACGGAATGGGCGGATCCGAGAATGTGATGATCGGAAATGGATCAAGTGAGGTTTTCGATAATATATTTAGGAGCTTCCTCCAGGTTGGGGAAGAGGTCATTCAGCACACACCGTGCTTTGGCATCTACAAATTACGCTGCAATATTCTTGGGGGTGAACTTGTCTCTGTTCCGATGGTCTACGAGGACAAACAAATAAAATTCGATATAGATGCTATTCTGGCCGCGATCACTAATAAAACCAAGATCATCGTCGTTGCCAACCCGAACAACCCCACCGGCAATTTCATGACCAGCGAAGACTTCGTCAAAATCGCTGAGACGGGCATCCCCTTCATTGTTGATGAGGCCTACATTGAATTTTCTGGCCTTGAAAAATCACAGGTTGGCCTGGTCAAGAAATATAAGAATGTGCTGGTCACGCGCACACTTTCCAAAGCTTATGGCCTAGCTGGAATGCGCTTCGGATATGCGCTAGGGCACGAGGAAGTAATCGGTCAAATCTCTGCGGCGTTACTGCCCTGGAATGTCGGGACGATTCCGATGTGGGCTGCGTTGGCGGCTCTGGAAGATGTCGAAGGGTTGACAGAACGAATCGAATTCAACAACCGCGAAGTGGCATATATTGAGGACGCGCTCAGCGGCATCCCTGGTTTTATTATCTTCAACTCTGCCTCTAATTACATTCTTTTTGACGGGACGGATACAGGAAAAACAGGGGATGATTTGGTCGCCTTTGCTCAAGAGAAGGGCATTATTCTCCGCCCGCAATCCCATCTGTATGGACGGAACGGTTGGTTCCGCCTGACCTTGGGCACCCAAGATGAAAATCGCATGGCAGTTGCAGTTATTCGCGAGTTCTACGCCTAGTCATCAGACAAGAAACCGGATGGTGAATAACCGCCCTATCCGGTTTTGAAAAGAGAGGAAAATTACAATGATAAAAATTAAAGCAGTTTTTTTCGATCAGGATGGCGTCATTATCGATACCGAACGAGACGGGCACCGGGTCGCATTCAATCAGACATTTAAAGATTTTGGCTACGATTTTGAATGGGACGTGGAATATTACCACGAGTTGCTGCAAGTTGCGGGTGGCAAAGAGCGCATGAAACATCACCTGCGTACCCAGGGTTTTGGAGTTGAAGTTAAACCAGAAGAAGTAGATGAGCTCATAATAAAAATGCACAAACATAAGACGTCTGTCTTCGTCGAATTGATCGAAAGCGGAGATTTACCACTGCGCCCTGGTGTTAAAAGGCTGATGAAAGAGGTTAACGACGCGGGCTTGATTCTGGGTATATGCACAACATCCAATGAACGTGCGGCTCAGGCTGTTGTTGGCGGGATGCTCAAGGAGATTAAATTCGAATTTGTCTTGGCTGGCGATATCGTTGATAACAAAAAGCCTGATCCCGAAATCTATAATTTAGCCCTCAAAAAGTCTGGGGTAAAACCGGAAGAATGTGTGGTGATTGAGGATTCACGGAACGGTGTCCTCGCAGCCGCAGCCGCCGGATTGAACATCGTAGCTACCACTAATATCTACACTGCGAGCGAGAATCTTTCAGATGCCCATATTATTGTCACCTGCCTCGGGGATGCGGATGGTGAAAAGGGCGAGCTGAAACAAGGAGGTGAAGACCTCAAATATGACGGTGTGTTGCGTCTTGAGCAGCTGACGGATTATTTTTCGAAATAGTGCCTGACCTGAACAAACTGCGTCACAACCGGGCCTCCGACCAGTACAAAGGCTACAAACTTAGAGAACGGAGTTTTATATAGGCAGGGTTTCGCAATATTATGATAATATTAGTTGACAATCTCACCATTTGTCATAGATTGATCCAGCAAGTAAAGGAATACCTGGGTTGAGGGGGTTAGGATATCGCTGTTCAATTTAAACGGCTTGTGAGATGTTCTATTGAGAGCAACTGCAAACTTCTTGAATTCGGCGTTTTCATTCCAATTATTTTTCCAATTGTTTTAGGAGGTGGTTCTATACAAGTTAACAAAAGTGGGCATCCCACGATATTTCCAAGTAAAAACTATCTATTCTTCTATCAAAAAAACTAAAAGGAGAAGAAAATGTCTAACAAAAAAGGACTGTGGCTCATCACATTAGTGCTGCTCTTGGCCCTAATGTTGGGCGCATGCGCCCCTGAGGCGCCAGTCGAAGAAGCAGCACCAGTCGAAGAAGCAGCGCCAGTTGAAGAAGAAGCAGCGCCAGCCGAAGAAACTGGCTGCCCAGCAGTTACCATCGCTGACCGCGCCGGGGTTGCCGCTGGTGAGTACGCGCGTCTTTACGAATTGGCAGATTACGAAGCTGCGGCCGATTGCACCATGACTTTCCAAGAGAACCCGGCCATAGCCGAACTTAATGCCCAAATCACCAACAACCCTGAACTACCGCCAGTAGAAGAGCGCCTCCCGGCTGAACCAATGGTCGTTGTGCCTTACGAAGCGATCGGCCAGTATGGCGGTACATTCAATGCACTTTCGAACGCAACCGAGTCTGGCACCTCTGACTTTTTGGCTGTTCGTCACGTGAACCTTGTCCGCTTCAGCGATGACTATGTTACAATCGAACCTAATGTAGCCAAGGGCTGGGAGTGGAACGACGACTATACAGAGGTAACGTTCTTCCTGCGCAAAGGTCACAAGTGGTCTGATGGTGCGCCATTTACCACAGCAGACGTTGCGTTCTGGTTGAATGATCTTGTGCTGAACCCCGAAGTTTATGGCAACACACCTGGCTGGGTTACCTTTGGCAACTCACTGATGGGAGTTGAAGTAATTGATGAAACAACCTTCAAATTCACCTTTACTGAGCCAACCCCGGGTATCCTGAGCTTCTTTGCAACCAGCTATATCCAACCCTTCCAACCCAAACATTTCTTTGACGCAAAAATTGCGGGTGGGATGACAATATCTGAAGTAGCCGAGGGTTACTACGGCAACAGCGACTGGACTGATACCCCCTCGCTGCTGCTAGGCGGCACCGCAGACGATGTGATTCCCACGCTTGAGTCTCACATCCTGATTAAAGAAACCACCGAAGGGCGTCATCTGGTTGCCAACCCCTACTATTTCGTGGTTGACACTGTAGGGAATCAACTACCCTATATTAATGAGCAAAACGAGTTGTACGTCCCTGAATCAGAAGTTCGCAACTTGAAAATTACCAATGGTGAAGTTAGCTACAAAGTTCAGGCGGTCGATATCGCTGACTTCACGCTCTACAAAGAGCATGAAGCAGACGGCAACTACACCGTTGACCTGGCCGCCGGTGTTGGCCTTACCCTTTTCTATGGCTTTAACTTGACCCACCCGGACGAAGGTTTGCGTGAAATCTTCAATGACCTGCGCTTCCGGCAGGCCATGTCTATAGCCATAAACCGGGCAGAGATCGTCGAGTTGATTTACCTTGGTCAGGCTGTACCGGTCCAAGCCACCCCCGCAGACCCAAATACCGTTAACTTCGTCACTGAAGAGCACAAGACGGCCTTCACCAAGTATGATCCCGATGCAGCCAACGCGCTGCTCGATGACATGGGCCTGGTTGATGTTGACGGCGATGGCTTCCGCGATCGTTTGGATGGGTCAAACCTCACCCTTGATCTTCAATTCTCTAACCAGGGTGGACCTGCTGCTATGCATGAGTTGGTAAATAGTTATTGGGCTGCAGTTGGCATTGCTACTAATGTCAAAGAAGTCTCCTCTGACGAGTACCGCGAGCGAGCAACTACTAACAATGCGGATGTCC
>VAPC010244867.1_pt1 | contig 11533 bp, 28 predicted proteins | sample 3395121 | NCBI WGS metagenome assembly VAPC01 (sample SAMN08290434, study PRJNA428436) | hydrothermal vent metagenome | isolation source: Deep-sea hydrothermal vent chimney | place: Indian Ocean: Southwest Indian Ridge | depth 1711 m m
GTTAATGAACAGGTCCGTGAGCAGGTTTATACACAGATTAGGGAACAGGTCCGTGAGCAGGTTTATACACAGATTAGGGAACAGGTTTGTAATCAGGCGTTTACTCAGAACAATTTATGAAGAATCTTAAACAACAGGTTTATTGGCAGATTCGTGATACAGTCATTGAACTGATTGCTCGTAGTGATTGTTGTAGGTTTAAGCTGGATCATAGCGATGTTCGTGATAAGATTAGTATGCGTCTTCTTAATCGGGTGCGCGGGCAGGTGCAAGAACAAACCGGTGATTTAAGGCTTTAAATGAAAAACATTAAAAAAACGGTCTATAACCTTATCTATGATCAGGTTTGTAATCAGGCTTATGTAGAGATTAATGAAACCACTCGGAAGCAAGTTTGGCAGCAGGTTCATGATAGGATTCTGATTCAGGTTCGTGATAAGGTTTGGGGACAGGTTCGTGATAAGGTTTGGGGACAGGTTTTGTTAAATGAAAAACCTTAAAGAACAGATCTATTGGCAGGTCCATGATACAGTCAAACCGATTGCTCGGCGTGATTATTGTACGTTTCATCCGAACCATAGCAATGTTCGTGATAAGATTAGTATGGGGCTTCTTATTCGTGTGCTCGGGCAGGTGCAAAAACGAATCGGTGATTTAAGGTTTTAAATGAAGAACCTTAAAGAACAGATATATTGGCAGGTTCATGATACAGTCAAACCGATTCACCAACGTGCTCATAGTGATGATTGTATGTTTGGGCGGGTTCATGCTCAGGTTTGTGAGCCGATTCGTGATCAGGTTCTGATTAGGATGCGTGAATTTGTGCGTGAACGAATTATTTATTTAAGGCGTGTGTTAAATGTAAGGCGCAGGTTGAATGAAAAACCTTAAAGGTGTGATTTATTGGCCAATTCGTTATAAGGCTATTGGTAGTATTAACAAACATGCTCATAACGCTTATCATAGGGATAGGTATGAGCGGGTTCATGGTACGGTTCGTGGTAGGGTTGGTTTGGATAGGTATGATCTGGTTCGTGAATTTGTGCGTGAACAGATTGATGGACGACTTTTGTTAAATGAAAAACGGGGAACATAATATGAGCAAGGTAGAAACCGTGTATAAGATTCCAGATGATATAAAGATTAGTCCAATAGAATGTTTAGCGTCTGATGGTAAGACCCGAAGGGTGATAGAGGCGGCAGCATCATGGTTAGATAATCATCTTGATTTTGAACCGAAGTTTGCACAGGTCTTCAACGTCATCCTGGCTGACAATGAAGAAACCAAGCAGATGACACAAGAAGTCTACGAACTGGCTGGAATCAAAGAAGGTGGCAATACATTCAATCTGCCGTTAATGAATGTAGACTTTAGTACCTATTGTGTTGCGGTCGGTGCTATTCACAAAGCTGGTTGGGACAATTATATTGAAGCCCTGCGTAAGCGAAGCGCTACTCAAGAATAGCATTCAACTTCACATATTACGCGGATGGTTGTTGTCGTATATTTCAAGGGCATCCAGCTTCCAGACTTCTGCATCCATGGGTAATATGAACGATACCATTAAACGAAAACCAGACAGGTCTTCTGCTGAACTGAAATACCGGCATTCACAATAGCGGGCATTGTTTAATGGATAAAAAGATATCCCAGTAAAGGCAGTTCCAAAAACCCACGAATGAATATCGATTCCCAGCTTTGTCAGATGATCAATAACATCTGAATAAACTTCGTGCTGCTGAAATTCATCTTCCGTTATTTTAATTTCGTTGCCAAGGTAGTTCATAATTTTGTTCCATTTGGTATTACAATTTTATATCATTTAGGGCAGTTGATATTCTACCGCATCCCGATATTATTATAAATTAATAAACCGGTCAATAGTATTATTAACGGGATGCCCAACGGTACTATATCATTGATTTATAATATACTAATATAGTTTTTAACCTAAATGGTTGACCTATTTAACCCGTTCTGATAAGATAGGGGCTATGTGGAAAGAATTTAAAAGTAAAACAAAAACAAGCGGTTACTTGTCCGTAGAGTGTTGCACGCAGTGTGATTTCTGGGCACCACCGTGGCTAAACACAAAAATCAGCCCACCGCCTACTTGCGCCCTCTGTCCCGAATGTGGCGGTGCTATTGAACAACGCATTGGTCAATACCAATATACCGACCGTGAAACAAAATGGTTTGGTCTGGTCACTACTAAAGAAAAGGTGTATCTGAATTTTATACGCAAGGATCGCCCTCCAGAGTGGGGGATAGATTTTGAAGTACCAGCCTTATTAGATTATCAGTCTGTATTACCTGCGGAATCCGAAGAAGATGAAGCCATAGTCGCTAAAGTCATCAATGATAAAAATGGTGAAAACAAAACCAGCAAGCTTGTGCCAGAGGTTGATAAGGTCGGGGTGCATCGTACCCATTGTTGTGTGGTTCATGGTTGCAAGTATGGCGATAAGGATTGTCCTGTGGCAATGGGTGAACTATTACAAGATTACATTTGTGAAGCCTGTGATGAAGTAGAAGGCTGGAATGATTTATCACAAGTGGTGCGCCATGTGCGCAGGAACCAATCGGAGATGTTGCCATGCATCAGTCTTGAAAACTTTAACAAACTATACAGTGTTTCCGAAGGTCATCCGTATGAAGCGGCTGCGATTATGCAAGATCGTATTGATTCTGAATTAGATGCTTTAGCAGAAGAACAAGGTAAGGCAGGAAAGGCGTTTCGTAAGTATCAATTATTAACTAACACCGCAACTACGATGGATAAACTTCATCTGATAGAAGATTGTAAGGACATTTATGATATTCATTATGCCTTTGCGGGTATCGGTATTGTTTTCTATTATAGTGAAAAGGATAACGGGGATTATCGCAGTGGCTTGGCAGTGGAAGCGTACTACAATACGTTTGAAGAATGTATCAATGCTGAGGTTAAAATTGTCATTGATGACATGATTAAGTTAGAACCAGCGCAGTGAGCATCTTTTTTTACATTGCGGTTCCGATATTATATTGGGCAATCGGTATGTGGTTTCATCGCCGCGAGTTCCCCAAGGGGCATAATACCTTTGGGCACATCGTTGCAATGGATTTGGTAATTACTTTTATTGGTGTCGTGTCTGCAACGATAGTCACCTGGTTTATTATGTGGATGGTATTATAATGCCTTGGTTTAGTATTTTATATTTTATTTGTTTAGGATTATGTGGCTTGCACGTATTTAAGTGGGTGCGCGGTGATTCTAATTTTGAACAAAGCATTAGTATGGTTGTGTTCATCTCTATTGGTGCATTCATTCCATTATTGAACATTTATTTAACAGTTGTTTATGTATTAAAACCTGCGTGGCACAAGCTTGTAGGAGGTAGTAGTAATGGATAAGAATTCATATGTTCCAATTAGTGGTCGGTGCAAACTAACAAAACCTGATGACAAACTTGTCGCGGGCATTGCGGAAACGTTGCATTATTTTGTACATCGTCGGGTATTGACTGATGCAGATATTGATTTAATGGCAGATATTTTAGTGTCGCGGGTGCGCGAACATGATTCTAAAGCAGTGCGTAAGGAACGAGAAGCTGGTTATAAACATGGGAATAGTAAAGGGGTTAAAAACAATGACACAACCAAGAAACACGCTAGAAGGTATTAGGAAAATAATTAGTCAATGCCAGTTCCGCGATTGGGATTTGGCGATTCACACCGATGGGACGGATGAACAAGCGTTCCCGTATCTGCAGGTGCAATTTGTCGCTCCTGATAGTTTTACAGGGATTGCAGAAAAACAATACTGTAGAAAGTGGAAGCTATCGTATTACATGACTGACTCGGAATTGGTTTCAACGGCGTTTGAAGCAGTACGTCGTGCCATGGAACATGAAGTGCGTGAAGATTTTCGTTTCAATGGCGAGCCTGTCTTCCGCCCCCACTTCGATGTTTATGCATTGCATGAAATATCCAAGTCTAATCGTGTAGATAGACGGGGTTAAATGATTACTATACTTTTTTATTATGAATCAATGGAACGGTTATCTATTTTTTCAACTGATAACCATGTAGTTGTACCGCGAAAAGGCGAACATATAATAATTGAGTTTTTTAAATATCGTGTGGAGGATGTAACCCACAAGTTTGAAAAACTTGAAAGTGGTATTATAAACCAGGAAATTTCTGTTGAATTATCGAGGTTAATGTAAATGAACTATACGCTGGAAGCCTTTGCACGGGCAGAAATAAAAAAACTCTTATCGGAATGTTCCACATCAGAGGTAAGGATATTTAAAAAAATGTATTCGCCTGATAACGTGTTATTGAATACAAATATGGTGGTGGATAAGATGCCACCAGAAACTTTGGATTGGGCATTGACGCAAGTTGAAAGAACGGTAGAAAAACATGAGAAAACCATATAATAAAAGTTTCATATTTCGCATTGGCATGGTTATTACTATGGCAATTATAGTCATTGTAATATTTACTAGACTTATCATGGATAAAATGGATAGGTCATCTGCGCTTGCGCAAACAAAAGCCGATCTAATTCGTGATTGTGCTTTGGTACATACCAATTTATTAGATAGACGGACGATATTAACTTATAGTTGTGATGATGGGTCCACATATGAATTCTACAAGTGAACACGACGCGCTGACAGCCGCTGTAAAGGACTATTTTGCTGCAATGCGGGAATGCAACAAGTGTCCTGCGATGCTGTTGTCCTGCGGCACAGATCCACGCCCAGCTGTGTTGATGCAAGAGATGTATGAAGCCCAATCCAAGATGTTAAAGTTGGTGGGTATAAATTACCATGGCGGTAAATTGGATGATGAATCACCGCTAGATGAAGAAAACGAAAATGATGAATTGTACATTAGGTCTTTGTTCAACAATACATTCACCGAAGATTATATAAAGTTCATGCAAGACGATTTCCCCAGTACTGATAACGATATTGTTGATGTTTTGTGGATGGCATTTTGGCATGGGTATCGGTATAAAGGGTATAAAAAATGTGCGAAGAAATAGATAAATCAGACGTGCTTACGAAGGAAGAGAAAATTCGTGAAGCCGATGAGTTGTTGAAAATAACTGGCATTACATCTGATTGGGTAATTGAACACATTAAAGAAGTTGCAATGAATCGTTTTAATGTTAAGAAATCAAGACGCACTCACATTAAACGTATATTGGATGATGCGTTTGAGCAATTGCGGGAACGGGCGGACCGATGAAATATAATTTAAGGATTGCATTATGTTAGCCACGATAGTAGATCCACTACATAAGTTTCCACATATCAATTCAGATGATATTATTGCGTCGTTGGGATTGATTCATGGTTGGGCGATTGGTGCTGATGAATATTCTAATTTCAAGGATTGTTTATTGGACCACTATGGGCAATTTTATGGTGGCGCATTAACGGGTGGCAAGGTCAACGAAGAAGGATATTATGTTTATCCAGCAGACCCAGATTTAATTCCGCTTGTTAAGTGGGAACACAAAGATGAGATTCTGTATCAGTATCAATATGGGATTGTTGCAGTTGTTAATAAAGTTAATAACGAACAATGGATTACAAGAATGGATTAGGTATTTGCAACAAAGTAAAAAATAGCATAAATACTATCATTACAAGGAGGGTAATGATTATGAAGTATTTAATGGTAATGTTTAATATACCAAAAGATGTGATGGTTAAAATGGGTATGAGTGACAATGTTGCAACGATAGTGCAAATGCTCGCATACGGTTGTGCTTTAGGCTTCAATGCTGACGGTATCATGGATTTAATCAACACTTTTATAATTAGATAACGATACGGGGGACGCATAGTCCCCCATCAACTTGCGTAATAAGTATGATGAACGATAAAACACAAATATTAAAAATAACAAAAGAAATTGGTTGGCTTGAATTTGATATTCAAATGGATGAATGTTTAGAAGGAAGTACTGACTTCCATCTTGTTAAAGCTCGCCTTGAAGAAAATAGAAAAAAAATAATAGAATTAAAGGCACTTATAAATGGATGAAGAAGAATGTTGTTACAGCTGCCGTTACTGGTTTAGTAAAGGTATAACAGTGAGTGGTGAAAACCAAACTCATTATTTTTGTAGGCGGTTTCCGCCAGTTGCTGGGACAGGGTTTCCAGAAACACAAAGCGATGATTGGTGTGGTGAATGGAAAACGTTCGCCGATGAAAACCCCTAGACATTTATATCTATTTGTGTTAAGTTATTAAGTCATATGTCAGAAAAACTAATCATAGAAGAAAGCGACGCGGTTAAACTTGATCGTGCCTTGTGGAAGGCATTAGAGAGTAGCACCACGTTAATCGCCACCGGAAGATTAGTAGATTCTGATGCTAATGCAATGATTATTGACGATGCAATACAAGAAAAACTTAAAGCTATTGGTTTTAATGAACACGAAATAAATCTAATCTTAATTGAATGCGAAACCAACAACATAACCCTTATGGGTTTGTTTAGGCAGTCATTGAGATTGTATCAAGAATCAAATGAGCAAATAATTAACATACCTATAAACAATAAGGATAAATCTTGGACTATAAAATAGAAAGTTTTTTAGCATTGGTTAGTGTTGGATTTTTTGCGGCGGCTATATATTTTTCTACAATGACTATTATGAATACAAAGGCATCATGGAAACAGCCAGCGCTTTATTTTACATTAGGCTGTTTGTCTATTATTGGAACGTGGTATGTTTGTTTCACTACACATTAATATGAATTGGTAATACGTTATGAGCAATAAAGATTTAGCTAAAACCGCCGTTCTAACTATCCTTGAAGAATTGGATTATGACATCTATAAACAATTTGAAAATCCAGCAATGTCAGAAGATCCTGAATTCACATTATCGCAGTTGAATGTTATGACTTGTCTGATGGAAAACGTATTTAAACAGGTTGAACCAATGTCTGATGTTGAACCACCTTCAGATATTGTATTTGATCAACCACTATTAAATGAACCACATGGTTGGTACGTATCGGTGGTTGGACAGACATTTGGTTATTTGCATGATGATGGAAAGGTACATTTTTCAACAACAACAGAAAACACAACAGGATACTTTAAAACCGTGGAAGAAGCCACCGCAGTGATTGAAAAATATAATCATGCCCAGTGAATTAGATACACCAAAATTGAGGTGGATGGCATGGTATGTTGCGGTATATCAATCAACCAATAAGTATTTACATGACGATGGTAGTATTCACGAAGGCGTTACTGTAGTAGATAAACAGAGTAATTGTTTATCTACGGCGTGGTTTAATTCAGAACAAGAAGCGTGGTTTGCAAGAAGTGCTTACTATAGAACAATAAATATCCCAGATACGCTTTGTTCTGTAACAAAGACATTAGACGATGACGAAAATATAAGTCATCCATTATTTGATGATTAAAAATGAAAACAATAAAGATCATACTTTTTATGGGATTGGGTGTTGGTATATGGTTCGCTAGTGTGTGGATTGGAGACATACCATTGCCTATTGAACGTGGCGCATACATGCTTTCGTTTGTTTTAATAACAATAACCTTCGCCATACTTGGAATCCTAATTCCAGATTTATTTAAAAGAAGACTATGACCAAAGTTGACACAATATTAATATTGTGTTAAAAGGTATATACTTAAACTTTCCGGTAGTGTGGTTATGACTAACGAAAAAGACAAAAAAGTTATCAGTGATGCCAATCACATAAAATACTGTTGCGCCGTTCATGGTTGCAAATATGACAATGATTTCTGTCCTGTTGTATATGGATTAGCCGATCAACAACTATCATGTTCAGAATGTGAAAAAGAAAAAAATAATAATAAATGAAGGACATAATAAATGAAGCTTTGTGGTTTTGCTGTGGGTATAGAACACCCGCTATTTTTAATTGCTGGACCGTGTGTTATTGAAAGCGAAGAACTTGCGCTTTCAACAGCAACAACGTTACGAAACATAACAACTAAACTTGGTATGCCGTTTATATATAAATCATCGTTTGATAAAGCAAACAGGTCATCGGGTTCAAGTTTTCGCGGACCTGGTTTAGAAGAAGGCTTGCGCATATTACAAAAGGTTCGTGATGAAGTTGGTGTTCCAGTATTAACAGATGTACACGAAGATACACCCATTGATGAAGTCGCAGATGTTGTCGATGTATTACAGACACCAGCAATGCTGTGCAGGCAAACCAACTACATTCTAAAGGTTGCGGCAGCTGGGTTGCCTGTCAACATAAAGAAGGGTCAGTTTCTTTCACCATGGGAAATGACAAACGTGATAGACAAAGCACGTTCTACTGGAAATGAGAACATTATGGCGTGTGAGCGCGGTGCTATGTTTGGTTATAACAATCTTGTATCTGATATGCGGTCGTTGGCGGTTATGCGCGAATGTAAATGTCCAATAGTTTACGACGCTACACATTCAGTGCAGCTACCAGGTGGTAAAGGAACTTGTTCTGGTGGACAACGCGAACATGTTCCCGTGCTTGCGCGTGCGGCGGTAGCGGCTGGTGTTTCTGGTTTGTTTATGGAAACACACCCAGAGCCAGATAAAGCTTTAAGTGATGGACCAAATGTTTGGCCGCTGGACAAAATGGAATCACTATTGAGTGTTTTGATGCAAATAGATTTTACTGTTAAGAATAATGAACTACACGAAATGGGACTGTAACTAACACTTTATGATAAGTATAAAAAATAACAAAGTAGTAAAATGGTTTCGTAAGCTACTACGTATTGTTAATCAATATGATATTGATAAAGATAAGATTTATTCTAAAATAGATCATTCTTTGTTGGTAGCCAATAACGCGGAAAAGGTTATACGCGAAAGAACAGATATTAACCTTGGTGTTAGTATCAACAGCAAGGAACCCAGTCAGATTATTATAATTGGGAGATATAAGGGGACTGATTATATTGAAGCTTTTTCTTTATTAGATGAAAACGTAAGTGGCATGATAGACAGATTAAGAGAGATGCAACGATACGCTGTCGTGCGGCGAATAGATGCACCACTTGAAATGAAAGGTGTAATTAAACATGGGTTATGGGAGTGGGAATAGAACCAAATGAATAGTATTTTTGATTTTGTAGACAAAGAAAAGTTTAATGACATTTTTAAGGATAAAAGTGTAATGGAACCTCTCGCGCAGGAGAAGACGTGTACGCATCCTGCACATAATCCACCACTGAACTTATTTGTTCCGTACGATCAACAATATAGACATGTTTGTCCAGCGTGCGGTCATACAATTTTTATTGGTGGAAACGGACTAACATTCTAATGTTATTTGAAACTATAGGATTTACCATAGCTGTTGTTGCGGTTGTTCTGGTATTGATTATATATCCTATATTAATGCTTTATATTTCAGTTGCGTTTTCTGGTTGGAATTGGCGGCGTGATTGGATTCAATACTTTGTTATTGCTGTAGTAGAGTGTTTTGGGTTCTACTTACTGTTTATAATGTTTCCAGAAGCCCCCTTTATATTAGTTCCAAGATAATATTACCAACCAACAACATCCTGTTCACCCTCACAGAAACGCTTCTTAGCAATATTAAAATATTCTTCGTCTTTTTCTATTACAATGAAACTACGATTTAAACCACGAGCTGCAATAGCAGTAGTTCCAGAACCACCAAACCCATCAAAGACAACATCGTCTGTGTCTGAATGTTTTTCTATACAACGTCTTATAACTGATATTGGTTTTTGGTTTTGATGAAGTTGTTTTTTACCCACTACCAAGTTTTGCTTTTTTTCAAATTCCCAAACGTCTTGAATACGCTTACCGCGAATCTTTGCTTCGCCTTTGTTGACTAGGATAATAAATTCGTGTTTCTTACCGAACGCATAATTAAGGTCACCTGCGGTATGGTTATTCTTAATCCATACAATTATATTACGTAAGGTGAAATATTTTTCTAATTCATTAACGAAGAACGCTACTTTATTAGAATTGCAGAACATGTACATTGCCGTGTCGTTTTTCATAATGCGATAGCATTCGGCAATGTACTTGCTGATTAATTCTGGATCGTCGTCGCCTTCTATAGTGGTACAGAACTTATGGGACTTATCCTTACGCCTTCCAGTTTTGTAATCCATAAGATATGGGGGGTCAGTTACTATTAGGTCAATACACCCGTCTTGAAGCCCTGCCATGTATTCAAGGCAGTCGCCTTTTACTAATTCTTGCATCATATACCTTGTTTTTATTATTATATACTGTTGACATATTAACAAAAACATTATATTATATCAAGTATGAATATGAGAAATATAGATAATTATTCCGAAAATCGCAAATACGGCGATTTAGTAATAAATCATGCAATTGAAATTTTATACGAGGCACTTGAATTAGAAAACAGATCAATCCGCGATGGCGTACATTGGTATATTGAAGTAGCAAATGTCCAATTAGATACGACAATGGCGACAGATTTGATTGTAGTTAATAACGAAGGCGGGTCCGCTGAACATATTGGATTGCGCACCCGCGACCTTTCTGAATATATTAATCGTTTTCCGTTTGATTTCACTGTTCGTTTTTCGTGTGGGTCTGGTGGTGATACTGAATACCAAAAAGTATTAGAACACGGATATTGTGATTACTTATTTTATTGTTTCTCAGATACAGGTGGTTATTTTTCTCGGTGGGCAATCATAGATTACACAATATTTCGGGAGGAGCATTTCTTTGAACCCGTGGATGCAAAATTATTTGGAAAAGATCAATGGTTACCACAAACGTATCTACAGACTGGTAGTTATTTGAACAGTGATAATAAAACTGGATTGATGGCTTATTATGCGCCATCATTTAGAGGTAAAATAATTAAATGGCATAGTCCAGGTTATTATAAAGATGGAATGCGTTTACGCGACAGTGCTCGCGATTACCCATTGTACGATAGGAAACTTAAACCTGAAATAGATCGTATAGATAAATAATGCAGATTAAACGCGTTTGGGCAATGCCCAACAGAAACACTTTCATGATACCACCAATCGGTGACATTATTAAGAAATACACACACGGCAAATCAATAGATCCCTTCGCTAATATAAACCGATTTGCGATGATTACTAATGATTTGAATACCGACTATTCAACTGACTATCATTTGGACGCCCTGGACTTCCTGAAGAAGTTTGACGACGAGAATATAGACACTGTTTTATACGATCCGCCTTTTTCACCACGACAAGTTTCAGAAGTTTATAAAGAACTTGGGATGACTGTGAATATGAAAACTACTCAAGCCAGTTTTTGGTCAAAGATGAAAAAAGAAATCGGTAGGATTACTAAAATGGATGGGATTGTAGTAAGTTGTGGTTGGAACAGCGGTGGTGTTGGCAAGAAATACGGGTTTGAACTTTTAGAAGTGTTGTTGGTACCACATGGTGGGCAACACAACGACACGATAGTCACTGTTGAACGAAAAACCCAAAAACAATACCAAACAGACGA
>VAPC010212225.1_pt1 | contig 11532 bp, 11 predicted proteins | sample 3395121 | NCBI WGS metagenome assembly VAPC01 (sample SAMN08290434, study PRJNA428436) | hydrothermal vent metagenome | isolation source: Deep-sea hydrothermal vent chimney | place: Indian Ocean: Southwest Indian Ridge | depth 1711 m m
AGATAGATATCCAAACCGCCACTTGGCGGATATATTCATTACCATTTTCCCTCATGACACTTATTACTAACAAATTCTATAAGCAAGATTGCTTATAGTTGAGCAAGTATACTGTCGCATTTCAAATGAACGAAAATCATTTATAATGAGCTTATCTTCTCAATTTTTCGAGTGTAATCCCTCCAAGTTAGAAATATTCATGGAGAATGACTATGAACGCATCTTTTACCCGCCGCCATTTGTTCTACGAAAAAGGCAAACTAGTAGTAAGTGTGGCCGGGGTCGCCTCGGCCTTAACCTTAATTCTTTTGTTAATGGGTTTCCGGGCGGGTTTATACGCCACTTTGACTGCTTTTGTGGATAATATTGGCGTGGATTTGATTGTCGCTCAGAGCGGCGTCCAGGGGATGTTCTCATCCAATTCGGCTGTGCCATTGGATCTGCACGAACGGATCGCAGGGGTTGCCGATGCTGCCGAAGCTGGCCATATCTTGATGGCTGACTTAATCTTCACCCAGAATGAGACCAAAACCCCTGTGTTGTTAGTTGGATACGATCCAGCCACAAACTTTGGCAACCCCTGGAAAATTGGAAGTGGTCGGACGATCAAAGAAAATAATGAGGTCGTCTTGGATACTTGGTTAGCCCAACGAGCTGGACTGATCATAGGGGATCCAGTCAACTTACTTGGCCAGCAGTTTACTTTGGTCGGATTATCACAGGAAACGTCATCTTGGATGAGCCCCTATATATTTGTCAGCCTGGATGCAGCTGAGGATATACTGGGACTTTCAGGTATCGTAAGTTACCACATGATCCGTTTACCAGAGGGTACTGATCCGGAAGCTGCTTCCCTTGCCATCGAGGCCGAGATCCCCGGTGTCAACGCGATGTTACCAGATGATATCGCAGAAGCTGATCGCCGCATTCTTGCAAATATTATGGATTCTCCCATCAATGTTATGTTAGGTATCGGTTTTGTTATTGGCGTGGCAGTGACGGGATTAACCTCGTATACGGCTGTCATTGATAACACGAGAGATTACGGAATACTCAAAGCCCTTGGAGCAAGTGGAATCCGGTTGGTCAGAATTGTAATTATCGATACTTTTTATAGAGCAGCTTTGGGTTATATCTTCGGAACTTTACTGGCCATTCTAGCAGCCAATTTTATTATGGCAACTTGGCCACAATTCAATATATTGCTTGAACCTCAAACTGTGGGGCTAGCAGGGTTATTAACTTTACTCATGAGCATGTTTTCTGCAGTATTACCCATCCAGCGATTGAATCAAATTGATCCGGTGATGGTTTTTAAGTCTTGACAAGGAGAGTTAATTGATAAAGCTCGGTTGGCGTAATCTTATATTTGAGCGCACTCGGCTCGCCATCAGTGTGAGTGGGGTTTCCCTTGCTGTCTTGTTGATATTGGTCATGTCCGGGGTCTTTGCAGGCTCGGAAGAACATGCGGTAGCTTATATCAAAAACCAACCCGCTTCCCTTTGGATGATGCAGTCTGGCGTAGCCAATATGCATATGTCATCTTCTACTCTTTCAGCCGATGCGCTGGAAAAAGTCAAAGCTGTACCTGGGGTGCAGGAAGCCGTCGGTTTATTATACGCCAACGCAGGTGTGGATGTTGGTGACACGTTAATTTATAGTTATATCTTCGCAGTTGAGGATGATGTTCCCTTTGGTGGGCCCTGGGAAATGGCTGAAGGGGCCACCAATCTGGAATGGGATGAGGTCATCATCGATCAAGATTTGGCTGCCCGTTATGATCTGAGTCTGGGCGATAAGGTCAATGTTCTCGGTACAGACTTGAAGATTGCTGGACTCAGCAAAGGCACTTTCGGTATTGCCACCAGCATCAGTTTTATCAACAAAGAGCTGCTAGCTGGCATGATGGGAATCTCGCCCCAGGCTGCCAGTTACATCCTCATTCAGCCTGAACCAGGCCTGAACCTTGACATCCTATCCGACAGACTTTTTGATGCCATTCCAGAAATTAATGTGATGACACAGGCCGATTTCGCAGCCAGCGATCAGGAAATGATCCGCCAGATGGGAGCCGATATCATCAAAGCGATGAACACGGTTTCATATGTGGTCGGGCTCCTGGTAATCGGGCTGACAATTTATACAGCTACCCTTGAACGGGCCAGAGAATATGGAATGCTGAAGGCAATAGGTGCAAATTTTACCAACCTAATGGAGGTGGTTTTCGTACAGGCTTACATCAGTTCAGGCCTGGGTTTTATCACCGGCGTGGGTTTAACTTACATCGTAGCCAATCTAGTCAGCAGGCTGATGCCAGAGATGTTAATATTGATCCGGTCAGAAGACATATTTCAACAAATCCCTATTTTAATAGGAATTACGGCCTTAGCAGCCTTATTACCTCTGGGCAGAGTTGCTCGTCTGGACCCGATGGTCGTTTTTAAAAACTAGGGTGAATCACTCAATTAAAGGAAATTAGAAAATGGAAAACGTGCTCGAGCTCAACAATGTCAGCAAAATTTACGGGAGTGGTCATACCGCGGTAATTGCTGCAAAAAACATCGATTTTATAGTTAAAGCAGGTGAGATAGTCTTGATCATGGGACCGTCTGGCAGCGGTAAAACTACTATGTTAAGTATGGCAGGTTTACTTCTCAAGCCAACCGAAGGCGAGATCCGTGTTGGCAACCAGATCATCAATGACCTGAACCAGCGCCAGTTAGCCTCATTGCGTTTGGGAAAATTAGGATTTGTGTTTCAGTCCTACAATCTCTTAAGTGCCCTCAGCGCAAGAGAAAATATCGAATTGGTGCTGAATATGGCCGGAGTTCGTGGAAAAACCGCCAATAAACGAGCGGTTGAATTGCTCGAGATGTTGGGATTGGGTCACCGCCTTGATCATAACCCGGCAGATTTATCAGGTGGTGAGAAACAACGCGTGGCCATCGCCCGAGCATTAGCCAATGATCCTCCTCTTATCCTGGCAGATGAGCCCACCGGAAACCTGGATAGCGTAACCGGACAAGAAGTCATGGAGTTGCTCTGCTGTGGTTTGGGTCGGGATCAGGGCCGTGCCATTGTCATAGTTACCCATGACCATCGCCTAAAAGCCATCGCAGATCGAGTATTGTGGCTTGAAGACGGTCAGTTGACAAATGAGCCAGATGAGAAGGTTTACAATAATTTTGTTCAATAGAGTTAAAAGAAAACTTCTAGATTAAACTTCGATGATATATTCTCCCATCTTTATTAGTGGGTTGGTGCCTTAATAGCGCTGTCGGCATCGAGGGAACATTTTCCGGATGAATGACGCAGAAAACTAAAACACCACACTTGCCCAATTAACCCATCCTGGAATTCGCGTTTGACAATGAGCTTCAGGACTTATCGCCCTGCGCCCAGGTTTAATCACAGTGCACCAAACGGGTGAAATTATTTAGCGTAATCCTCTATAGGCGAAATTGCCTATAGAGGATTACGCTAAATAGCTCTGAGCGCCTTCTTTTCACAAGGCTATACTGTGTTGGCACGAAATGTGTCTTATGGCTAATAAAAACGGAGATGATATATGGCAAATACAAGAGAAAGGATCAAAGAACGACGTCGGAAAAAACAGCAGCGTAACACTTTAGTCACGATAATTATTGTCAGCTTACTTCTGGTCTCTGCAGGGATCTTGATTGGCAAATCCGCTTTGGAAAGAAAAGCCGATATGTCCTTAATTGAAGTTAGCGGTCAGCCCAGTTTGAAAGTAGATCAGGAGCTGATCGATTATGGTGATGTCAAGTTTAATACAAATAAGTCCTTTGCGATAAGATTGACCAACGTTGGGGACGAGAAATTGATTATCAGCGAAACTCCTTATATTGAAGTAAAAGAAGGTTGTTGACCACCCTCCTTAACCATCGGTTCGATGGTACTAAAACCAGGTCAGAGTGTAACCCTGAAATCCAGCACGTTCACGATGCATGCAGGCATGGACGGTCCGCATGATTTCCAGGTTCATATCAAGAGTAATGATCCGGACCAACCGGACAAAACTGTGACCGTGTTATCCAACTGGATCCCGTAAGTTATCCGGTAGTAATCAACGAAGAACATGAAGCCAATCTTGGGTTTGTTATCGATAGTGCGCGTATATGCCACAGGTTATTTTTTGGTTATGGTCGCTGCCCTGATGAACCCGGGAAGCTGCGCTGGCGCAGGAGGGAAAAACCGCGGTTCCTTATTATCTAATTCAAGAGGTGATTCAACCTGGGAGAGGTCTATTCTATCGGGCATTCCGATAAAAAACTGCAAATATAGCATGGACTTATTGGCCCAACTCAATCTCATCACCAGCCAGTCGAAATGCTAGCTGGATTGTACGTTATTGCCCAATTGGGGAGAGAATAAAGTCACACATTAACAGGATGAGTTAGCCAGCGGGAAAGCTGCCTGGAACAAAATGCACGAAGAGGAGAAAATCCAAGGGTAAAGGTTGTTGAGAATAATCTGTGAGCTACTTAGTCTGCTGTCCAGGAGAAATCCTTCAATTGTTTGTGGGGATGAATTTAATGACAGCTCATCTCCTGTTGGATTACCAACAGTTATCGACCAAATTGAGATTGTTCTTTTCCCAAAGCACAGAGGAGAACCATGGAGATTATGTTTATAACGCAACCGGGTTTGCGATCAGGGGTTCAATTGCAGATCGCAATCTGAATTTCTTCCCGATCAAATACTGCTTCAGAATGCTACAAGGGATGCACTCTCAAGTGTAACCGGGTGCCTATCACCTAGCCTGGAAGGTGAGTATCTAGATGGCACGTTTTTGATTTCACACAATCCGTATCAGTGAACAGCACTTCATTTACTTACTATCCATTATTGATGTTTGCCTTGCTGAGGGCGTTTCCTTGATTACCTACCATAAGTTCGCTCGACGGGAAAGAAACTTAGTGACCTTCCTTGTATTTTCTGTTTCGCGCAACTTTTTTGTGGTGAATTTATGGTTGGGAGAATACTGCACCTGTAAACAGGCTTTCTAGCCTATCCCCCAACCCGTAATTGCACCTACTTAGCCCTAAGCCAAAGTGCGCTTTCTCTTATTTAATTAATCAATTATATTTAAATCATCAGAAAAATCTAATGGTAATCTATATCCTGTTCACCTAAAGCTTGGTTTGCTATTTGACCTGGTAGAAGACCTGGAGATCTGGGTAAATGAAGATGCGCCGTTATTTCCAAGAAACAAAAAGGAGAAATGATCATGTTAAAAGACCCTGTTTGCGGAAAACGAATGAATCGTGGTAAGCCTTATTCTATTGTAAATTATGAAGGTGTAGCTTATTCCCTGTGTTGTGCCCGATGTCAAGCCGAGTTTGAAAGCATGCCAAAAAATTATGCCTTGCCCGAGCTGGGTAGAAGAGTGAAAAATAAGAAACGTTTACCCCACCGCCGACAATAGGCTGAATGCCTCTAGGCCGGGAACCTGCGACCTGAGATTGAACTCTTATATGTGCCTGTAGTCCATTTGGATTGTTTGACGGCATCAATTAAACAAAGGCAGAAAACATGAAACCCCAATTGTCTTTCCTCGGAGCTGCGGGAACCGTAACCGGATCACGTCACCTCCTTCAAATTAATGGTAAGTATTATCTGGTGGACTGCGGGTTGTTCCAGGGAGGGCGGAAGCTCAAAAAGAAGAACTGGGACCCGTTCCCTATCTCGCCTGACCAGATCGAAGCCATCTTCATCACACACGCCCATATTGATCACACCGGTTACTTACCGCGCCTTGTTCGGGATGGTTATCACGGACCTGTCTTCGCTTCCGAGGCAACTTGTTCCCTGCTCAAAATCCTGCTCCCAGATTCCGCTCACTTGCACGAGCAGGATGCATTCTATGCTAATAAAAAAGGCTACAGCCGTCACAATCCCGCACTTCCACTGTATACAGCGCGTGATGCAGAGCAAACGCTGGCTCTGCTCCGAGCAGTTTCTATCGGCAATCCTCTTCATCTGGATGATCTCACGCTCACATGGTGGTCAGCCGGTCATATTCTAGGTTCTTCCTGGTTGCAGGTACAAATTCCAGGGTCATCTGGAGATCGCACAATTGTTTTTTCTGGTGATTTGGGACGGTATGGACAGGAAGTAATGGCCGATCCTCATCCCGGGAAGAATACTGATTACCTGGTGGTAGAATCAACCTATGGAGGTCGCCTGCACGACGAAACTCCAATCCAGGCCGCACTGGAACAACTCATCCAGAGGGTCGCAGCTCGAAAAGGCGTGATGCTCATCCCTGCCTTTGCGGTTGGACGAACACAACAAGTCCTTTATCATCTCCGCCAATTAGAAAACAGCAAGCGCATTCCTAAGATCCCGGTCTATATCGACAGCCCAATGGCTGTTAAAGTCAGTCACATCTATTGTCGTTTTGGTGATGACCACAACCTGGATATTAATTTACTCATGGATGAACAACAATGCCCTCTGCGTTGCGAAGAAACCAATTTTGTGACAAGTGTTGAGGAATCAAAACGTCTAAATCGGATGTCCGGCCCAGCTGTGGTCATCTCAGCCAGCGGTATGTGTACCGGTGGTCGCATTTTACATCACCTCAAATGGCGGCTGCCTGATAAGCGAAACGCTGTACTCTTCGTCGGCTACCAGGCAGAAGGCAGCCGTGGGAAGCGACTACTCGAAGGGGTTGAAAAGATAAAAATCCACGGAGAATACATCCCCGTCAGAGCGCAAATCTCCCGCGTGGATGCCCTTAGTGGTCATGCCGACGAGAATGGAATATTGCGCTGGTTGAGTACGTTCCAAAACTCCCCGGCCCGGACATTCCTGGTGCACGGTGAAGTAAAGTCTGCTCAAGCTCTCCAGTCCGCCATTGGAGAAAAATTAGGATGGAAAACTACCATCCCCGTCATAGGCGACCAATGGACTCTCAATTAGAAATTTTTATAATAAAGGAGATTTTATGAGTAATAATAGCAAAATCCGGGTAGCAGTGAACGGCTATGGCGTCATCGGAAAACGGGTAGCCGATGCCGTGCGTTTGCAGCCTGACATGGAACTGGTTGGTGTTGCCGACGTGGTAAGTGATTACCGAGTTCTGACGGGTAACGTGTTGGGGCTGCCGATTTTTGCAGCCCTGCCTGAAAAAGTCCCCCAAATGACCGAGGCTGGCATTTCTGTGGTTGGAACACTGGACGACCTATTGAAACAAATCGATGTAATTGTAGACTGCACGCCAAAAGGGATCGGTGCCAAAAACCTGGAACACTACCGATCTGCCAAGGTAAAGGCTGTTTACCAGGGAGGGGAAAGTCACGACTTGACCGGCCACTCTTTTGTCGCGCAGGCAAATTACGAATCAACTTTGGGGCGCGACACCACCCGAATCGTTTCCTGCAACACAACAAGCACTGTTCGCACTTTGCTGGCACTTCGTCAGGCTGGATTATTGAAAAAAGCCCGCGGCGTGTTGATACGTCGCGCCACTGATCCTTGGGAATCAGACCACAGCGGCATTATGAACACCGTTGTGCCTGAGCCCCACATCCCCAGCCATCAGGGTCCAGATGCCCAAACAGTTGTCCCTGATCTGGACGTGGTAACGATTGCCGTCAAAGCTTCCCATACGCAAACCCACAATCATTACTGGATAGTGGAAATGACTCGTCAGGCCAGTCGGGAAGAAGTATTAGACGCTTTTCGCAGTGCGCCGCGTATCGCCTTCATTCGCATGAAGGACGGCGTGGTAGCCTTGAATAGCACCATCGAGATGATGAAGGATCTGGGGCGCCCGCGCGGCGATATGTGGGAAGTAGCCTTGTGGGAAGATGTGCTCACTGTCAACGGCAACGAACTATACTATACCTACCAGGTGTATAACGAAGCCATCGTTGTCCCTGAAAACGTGGACGCGATCCGCGCCCTGGCCGGTACTGTGCAAAACGGTGCTGAATCTATTCTTATGACAGATGAGGCTTTGGGAATGAAGAGCGATTTTTTAATCAGGTAAGCAGCTGGTCAATAGGTTATCCATGACCATCAACACCTCTGACTTGCGGGCGATATTTCGGGTTTTGAAGTGGTATGGCAATACTAGTGGTTACGGAAATGTGTTTCTATGCTCTAAATCAACAAGGGAACACCCTGATTTTTTTACTCAATGCAATATCTCTGTCATATGATAGGAAAGTATCAACCAAAAGGAGTTTTTGATGAATGCAAAATTGAGTTTCTGGCCGGCCTTCTGGGCGAGCGGTATCCTTGTTGCCCTTACTTTTACCCTTGATATGGTGTTCGGGATCTTATTTCCCAACTGGTGGGTGATGCAAAATTTCTGGGAAAAAATCTTGCCTGGTTTCACATTTATCACCTGGGGTAATTTTTTCCTGGGTCTGGTGGAAAGCTTCCTGTCCGGTGTTTACTTTGCAGTGATAGTTGTGCCAGTCTATAATTTCATTCTGGGACGGAGCAGCTCGAAGTAATAGAGAGCAGAATGCCCCTGGAGCATTGCTGACGATAGAGGAACATCATCAGTCTATCCGCTTTTTCCAATAAAGCCCGGGGCGAATTATGTGATTACGGGCTTTATTGTATTGTTGCAAAATCAAAGAATAAATACCCGAGAATATTACTGGTTAACCCCACTCGCAATATCAACCAAATGAGAGAAATTCCGGACTCTACTGGATGTATGTCATAAGCAAAATTGCTTATCGGTATTAGAGCTACATGGCCCATATTGCCCGAAGTTAAATCCGTTATTATAACGTATGACAATATTACTTTTGCCAGGAAGAAGTATTGGATGTCAGCTTTAAAAAGAACCCTCTGGGTCACACTCCAGGGATGGAATCAACGTGGCAGGTATGCTGTCTTTCCCTGCCAGTGTCGATGGACCGCCACTTCTGGAAAGCGTATCCAGAATAACAACCTCTATAATTGCTATCTATGCTCTTAAACGAATCTACGCTTGGGAAAGACAGCAGGCAAGTAAATATTTTTTCTTTTGCATTTCTAAGGAAGGATTGATATTTGAAATAGGGTTCTTATCAATTGAACAATCCATATGCTTTTCCAGGGCATTATCATACTCATAAAGAAATAAGCTTCTCGAAAAAACGGTTGAGAAAAATGGCAGAAAACAGTCCGAGTAATCAAAACAAGCGCAGTCTATCACGGCGTGACTTTTTAAAGCTTTCCTCTACAGGGATAGGGATGTTAGGTTTACAACCATGGAGACGCCTGTTCAGCCTGGGAGAGTTTCCCGCGGCAGAACGCCTTGGCCGCATCACTGTTGGTAAAGTTGATTTGAAAATCCGTCCGGATATTGACAGCAACACAGTCGGGGTTCTGTACCAGGATGCCGTCATTCCTTGGATCAATGAAACAGTGGGGTCAAACCCATTCCGGATTAATCAGCGCTGGATAGAAACACCTGATGGCTTTGTCTGGGCACCAGAAGTTCAACCGGTGAAAAATCAGCCAAACCTGCCCATCGATGAGCTCCCGGATACGAACCTGGGGCCTGGTATGTGGGTTGAAGTCAGCCTGCCCTATGTTGAACTCATCCAGGATAATCCTCCGGCTCGCGCTCCCTGGCTGATCAATAGGATCAATATCGGGATGGGTCCTCGCTGGTACTACAGCCAGATCGCCTGGGTTGATGCTATCAAGAAAGATTCCGAAGGGCAAACCTGGTACAGGTTGAATGAACGATACGGGTATGGTGATCTCTTCTGGGCCAAAGCAGAGGGGCTGCGACCGCTCACCCGGCAAGAGCTGACTCCCATCAACCCTGAAATAGAGAACAAGCGAATCCTGGTTGATGTTAACACCCAGACTTTGTCCTGTTTCGAGAATGACAGGGAAGTTTACTTCGCCAGGGTTTCAACAGGCGCCCTTTATAACTACGCCGGGGCCAGGGTCGATGCCTGGGGAACGCCGCTGGGGGCACACCGCATCTGGCGCAAAGCCGTTTCCCTTCCGCTCAGCGGCGGATCCGCCGCAGCAGGCTGGGATCTGCCTGCTGTGGGCTGGATTTCTCTCTTTGTAGGAAGCGGCGTTGCAATCCACTCCACCTACTGGCACAACAACTACGGGGTGCCTACCTCAAGAGGCTGCGTCAACTCCCGGCCAGACGATGCAAAATGGATCTTCCGCTGGACGCTGCCATCCATATCCTATGACCCAGGTGATATGACGGTCTCAATGCCGGGAGGAACTTTGATCGAGGTCATCGAAAGCTGAGCAGACTAATTCTCCGCACCCCCAGGCAAACTTCAGCTCTGTTTGATCTCAAGATATTTTTTCGTTTTTCTAAATAAAATATCAAGCTGGGGGAAGAAAAACCAGACCACACCAATCCCGAAAAGCAACCCGGTTAACAGTCGCATGGAAGAGTTAAAACTGCCCAGCTGCGTTCCAGAATAAAATTCTACGGGAAAGGCACTTCCTGTGATCGTTTGCAGCCAGATATTGGTGGACCGAAACCCGTTCCCGAGGCCGGCAAGGTCACTTATGATATGGGTTATTCCATCCAGGCCCATAGGGGCCAGAAACAACAAAAAGCCCCAAATCGATAGTGGTTTGATTTTACGGCGAAAGGGGTACCACAACCAACCTATGATCGGTATGCTGCCGTACATGGAAACCATGCGGTCCGACCAGGCTACTTTCCAGCCCAGTTGGGAATTTCCAATAAATTTTCCCAGCAGCAGCGGGTTGCTGGAATCCTGCCAGAGCTGGATCTTATCCAGAGAATAGGAGCTGTTTTGACCAAATAAAAAGAAAGATCGCTGCGGGTATTGATGACAGAGAAAGGAATAAAGGAAATAAATTCCGTTCGCTAATCCATCCAACCCGAGCTGTTTGAGGACTGGCGCCAAAAAAGGCAATCCTGCATAGAAACCGAATGACAGGCTGATGACCAGCATCCAATGATTGCTGATTACTGAGGTCAGCCAATCAGCAATTCTAGTGTTTTCTTTCATGGTTTCATTAACCGCAGCCATAAATTAAATCTCCCAGATCTGGTAGTTCCAATAGGAGCAGATTGTCCCTTGGATAACATGAAAAGCTGAATTAAATTCAATATCCGAAACCGCTGACTCGCAAGAATCAGGGAGTATTTGGTTCAGGAGCCTGATTGCGGTTTGTCTGAATAAATTCTTTTGCAGCTGATTCGTCAAAACTGGAAAATGTTTGCATTTGACCCCAGGAAGCCATCACCAGAGAAAAATCCATATCCGGCCAGGGAAATCCAATCAGCTTATATTCTTGAAAATCATCAATTGTAGTCCGAATCCGGGATTTTATCTCTGTACATTCAGATTTGTCCACTATTTCACAGTTGTACCAAAATATGATATATCCATGTTCCAGGTTATGAAGAAGATAACCTTCAGGATAGGGTACCTGAGTTATCGAATCGCCTTCTTCATAAAATCCTGCCGCAAGAGGGATGCCATAATGCCTGCCGGAAGTTGGCGGATTGGAACTGAATGGCCCCGGATCCTCTCCTTC
>VAPC010234599.1_pt1 | contig 11523 bp, 7 predicted proteins | sample 3395121 | NCBI WGS metagenome assembly VAPC01 (sample SAMN08290434, study PRJNA428436) | hydrothermal vent metagenome | isolation source: Deep-sea hydrothermal vent chimney | place: Indian Ocean: Southwest Indian Ridge | depth 1711 m m
AGAATAAGCGCCAGGTAAAACAGGGAGGAGAGATACATATCTGAATCTGCCTCTGTAAATTCATTGGCAAGAGTCACAGTAATGGTAGAAGCGGCATCAAGGAGGGAACTGGTTATCTGATGATTGTTCCCGAGCACAAAGGCCACTGCCATAGTCTCACCGAGCGCCCTTCCAAGGGAGAGGACCACCCCGCCAAAGACACCCGTTTTTGAATAGGGGATGACCACATTCTTTACCACCTCCCATTTTGTATTGCCAAGTGCATAGGCAGACTCCTTAACAACAGCAGGGGTGAGGTTAAAGGCATCTCTTGAAATACTCGCTGTAAAGGGGATGATCATTATGCTTAATATGACGCTTGCAGTCAGAATATCTATACCCATTGGCGTGCCTTCAAAGAGAACACCAACAAGAGGGAGTTGACCAATACTATTCTGGAGAGCCGGTTCTATATAATCTGCCATGATAGGTGCCAGTGTGAAAAGTCCCCACATGCCGTAAATAATACTTGGTATGGATGCAAGGAGTTCTATAGCAACACCTACCGGACCTTTTAGGGATTTCGGTGCGATCTCTGTTACAAAAATTGCAATACCGATTGCAACAGGGATTGCAAAAACAAGGGCTAATATAGTTGTTAACACTGTTCCGAAAATGCTTGTTGCCGCTCCAAAAGATTCTTTTACCGGATCCCAGTCCGTTGAGGTAAGAAATTCCAGGACACCAAACTTTTCCATAGAAAGAGATGACTCAGAAAATAATACCATGAAAATCCCGGCAACAAAAACAAGGACAGAAACAGAGGCAATAGCAGTTAAGCTGAAAAATATTATATCAACAGGATTTTTTCTTGGTAGTATCGGCAAATATTTGTTCCTTAAAAAATGTTATGTGCTTTGAGCTTCTTATCTCCTGGAAATTTCATTATCTTTCCAGTATGCCCTGATTTTATCCTTTAACGAGTCAGGAAGGGGCACATAAATAAGCCTTTTAGCTGTTTCATCACCATGCTTGAATGCCCAATCATAAAATTTAACAGTATTGATATTTGAATCCTTCTGCTCTCTTGCAAGGAGTATAAAGGTAGCTCCGGCAACAGGCCATGCATTCTTGCCCGGGGCATTTGTAAGCCAGAGATAAAAATGTTTTTCCGGATCAAATTCACCTGTTGCAGCCGCAGCCTGAAATGTTTCAAAATTCGGCTCAACAAAATTACCTGCAGGGTTTTTCAGGCGTGTATAGATAAGTTTATTCTGTTTTGCGTATGCAAATTCTACATATCCGAGAGAGTATTTCACCCTTTTAACATAGTTTGCAACACCCTCATTCCCTTTTCCGCCAATACCAACAGGCCACTTCACAGACTTGCCGGCCCCTACTTTTTCTTCCCAGTCTGAACATGAATCACTGAGATATGTAGTGAATATTGCGGTTGTACCCGAACCATCTGACCTGTGAACAATGGTAATCTTTTTATGAGGAAGTTTTACATGTGCATTCAATTCCTCTATTTTCCTGTCATCCCAGTACGTTATCTTACCCATTATAATTTCACATAGAGCTTCAGCATCAAGTCTCAGATCACCTTTTTTTAAGTTTGGAATATTAACAACGGGGACTACGCCTCCAATAACAGCAGGAAACTGGTATAGTTTCAGTTCATTGAGCTTGTCAATTTTCAGTGGAGCGTCAGAGGCGCCAAAATCAACAGTCCTGTTTGCGATCTGTCTCTGCCCGCCTCCGGAACCGATAGACTGATAGTTGAGACGAACTCCGGTAATCTTGTTGTATTCATACGCCCACGCAGAATAAACAGGATAAGGAAATGTTGCACCTGCACCATTAATTGTCTCGACTGCAAGAGCGGCTGGGCCAAATACCACTACGATTGTAAGGCAAATTATTGTAATGATCGTTATTCTTCTCATTTTCTACCTCCTTTTATACTATTTAATTGTTACAGAAATGTTACAAATCAATAACGAATTCATTAAAATTTATTTGTCATATAGTAAATCCATCTCCTTTCCTGGTTTTTAAATCCGATATCAAAATTATGGATAGGATAATCTATGGAAGTTACAGGATTATTAAGCCAGGGTTAAACTTTGGTTAAACGTAATTACCGTAAAAAATGCTCGACTTAAATACTCAGGAATTGTAGCAGATTTGCAGCAGAAAATAGCTGAATGGACAGAAAATACAGGAAAATACAGAATATGGTTTTTACTTTAAAATCATCAAATTAGCTAAAAACTCAGGCCAGACTCCCACTTACGAAAATCTCAATTATGGAACCAGTACAAAGTATACTAAAAACCGCTGAATCGGCACAACTACTTCCCTGTCTTTCTTTTATAATCGTCGTCAAATCTCACTATATCGTCCTCTTCAACATGAACACCGTTCTGAACTTCAATGATCTGAAGCAGTTCTTTTCCCGGATTTTCAAGACGGTGTTTTGTCCGCATTGGGATATATGTGCTTTCATTTTTTCTGATCTTATAAACTTTATCTCCGTTTGTCACTTTTGCCGTTCCTGCTACAACAACCCAGTGCTCGCTTCGTCGGCGATGCATTTGCAGGCTGAGCTTGGCTCCGGGATTTACCTCTATTTTCTTTATTTTGAACCCTTTTCCGGATTCCAGTACAGTATATGAACCCCATGGCCTGAAAACAGTAGTATGTGTAATGCCCTCTTTTGCTCCGCTTTTCTTTAGGATATCAACAACCTTTCTAACTTCCTGTGCCCTGTTTTTGGGACATATAAGCGTTGCGTCAGCAGTATCTACTACAATCATATCTTTTAGCCCTATTGCTGAGACAAGCCTGTTACAGCAGTAAAAAATAGAATTTTTATTATCAATGGAAATAAGATTGCCTTCCATTACATTATTTTCATCATCGGCAGGCAACACATCGTCAAGAGCGTGAAGACTCCCGACATCCGACCATTTCATCTCCGAAGGGATCACAGCTACTTTTTCTGCTTTCTCAAGGATACCGTAATCAATTGACTCGGATTTCAATTTTGAAAAAACGCTTCTGGTAACATCTTCAATCTTATCAGTCTCCAAAGCCTTTTCAATCTTCATAAGACCTCGATACAGACCGGGCATATGCTTTTTCATTTCTTTCAGAACAGTATCGGCTTTCCATACAAAAATGCCGCTGTTCCAGTAATAGCTTCCGGCCTTTAAATATTCTATCGCATCATCAAGTGCAGGTTTTTCTTTGAATCCCTTTACTCTTTTGATCCCTTTTTTAATTATTTTTCCGCTTTTTATGTACCCGTATCCTGTCTCAGGCTTATCAGGTTTTATTCCTATGGTTACAAGATATCCCTCTTCAGCAGCCTTTGCGGCCAGCAGGACTGCACTTCGGAATTTATTTTTATTCTTGATTATATGGTCTGACGGCAAGACTATCATTACTGCCTCAGGGTTTATGTTTTTCAGGTGGACTGCTGCGAGCCCTATGGCAGGGGCTGTATTTTTTGGTTCAGGCTCAAGAATAAAATTATTATCCCAGTCTTTACGTGTTGGAGCAAGCAGCTGAAGTCTGATCGATTCTGCCTGAGCAGGGCTGGTAACAATATAAGTGTGCCTGAAAGGAACTATTGATCTCACCCTTTTCACAGTGGACTGAATTAGCGTTTCCTTGCCGTCAATACTTAAAAGCTGTTTTGGTGTATCATGTCTGCTCAGAGGCCAGAACCTTGTTCCGGAACCCCCCGCTATAATGACTGAAAAGAGCTTGTTCCCGGAATTTAAGATCTTTGTCTTTCGTTTTTTTTTCAGACTTGCATTCATTGATTAAAAAAAGAGAACCCTTCCAGGCCAGCATAGACAACCCTGCAAAATATCCTTAAGACTTCCTGATATAGTTCAGCAGACCTCCTGCAAGAATTATCTCTTTCTGCCTTTCAGTAAGTCCATGTTCAGCACTGTATGTCATGTTGTTCTTAATGTCTGTCATTGTAATATCAGATGATTCCCGTACTTCTTTTGCAACGTCAGGAAACTCTATTACACTGTCCTGGGCCACAGCATCATAGACATCCTGTGAAACAGTCAATGGAAGTATGCCAAAATTAATCAGGTTATCCCTGTGTATACGAGCAAATGATTTTGCAAGCACGATCTTAATACCAAGATACATTGGTGCCAGAGCTGCATGTTCCCTGCTTGAACCCTGGCCGTAATTGATCCCGCCAAGAATAATACCATTGCCCGAGCTCTTTACCCTGGCAGAAAATGTCGGGTCAATTCTTGAGAAAACAAATTCAGATATCGCTGGCACATTAGACCTTAAAGATAGTATTTTTGCACCTGCAGGCATTATATCGTCAGTTGTAATGTTGTCCCTGACTTTCAAGGCTACTTTTGCTTTTAATGACTCTTCAAGCCTTCCCTTTGTTGGGAGTGTTTTTATGTTTGGTCCTCTTTCAACCTTAATTTTATCAGGTTCTTTTGAAGGTGGAACGACCATGGAATCATCAATAATGTATTTTTCCGGGAGCTTTACTGCGAACTGTGAACTGTCAACCGTCATTTGTTTAATGAACTCCCCGGGATCGGTTATAACACCTTTAATAGCAGAAACGGCTGCAGTTGCAGGACTGCATAAATAGACCTTATCATCATGTGTACCGCTTCTTCCGGGGAAATTCCTGTTAAATGTCCTTATGGACACCGCTCCTGTTGAAGGGGACTGCCCCATACCAATACAGGGGCCGCATGCACACTCTAAAACTCTTGCACCGGCTGAAACCAGATCAGATAATGCACCGTTTTCAGTGATCATTAAAAGGACCTGCCTTGAACCGGGGCTTAATGAGAGACTTACGTCGGGATGGACCTTTTTGTTTTTCAGGATTTTCGCAGCAAGCATTATATCGGAGAAAGATGAATTTACACAGCTTCCTATACATACCTGTTTAACAGGCAACCCGGCAACTTCTTTTACCATTTTAACATTGTCAGGGCTTGATGGCATTGCAATCATGGGCACAATATCATTTAATGATATTTTTATTTCCTCATCATAGAGCGCATTCTTGTCGGGTTTTAGTTCCATCCATTCAGAACCACGCTGCTGTGCATCCATAAAGGCCTTTGTCATATCGTCTGATGGAAAAACAGAAGTAGTAGCCCCGCATTCAGCGCCCATATTCGTTATTGTTGCTCTTTCAGGCACTGTCAGATTTTTCAGGCCTTCTCCGCTGTATTCAAGTATCTTTCCAACCCCTCCCTTTACAGTTAGTCTTTGTAATACCTCCAGTATTATATCCTTGGCAGTAACAGCAGGAGAGCATACTCCCTTCAACTCTACACGCACAATCCGGGGCATCACCATCCAGAATGGCTCGCCAGCCATAGCCATTGCAACGTTCAGCCCCCCTGAACCGATTGCAAGCATTCCAAGGCCCCCGGCATTTGGGGTATGACTATCGGAACCAAGAAGGGTTTGCCCGGGTTTTGCAAATCTTTCAAGATGAACCTGATGACTTATGCCGTTGCCCGGTTTTGAAAAATAAATACCGTATTTTGCTGCTATTGTCTGAAGGAACCTGTGGTCATCAGAATTTTCAAAACCGGTCTGCAGTGTATTATGATCAACATAACTTACAGAGATTTTTGTCCTGACTTTAGGTCTTCCTATTGCTTCAAACTCAAGGTACGCCATTGTGCCTGTCGCATCCTGTGTAAGGGTCTGATCAATAGAAACAGCAATTTCCTCACCAGGTTTCATACTGTCTGAAACGAGATGTGATGATATTAGTTTTTGAGCTACGTTCATCAAAAAACTCCCTTATAAAACTAATAATTGTTAAGTGGTTATCTGTTATTATGATTCACTCGCCCAGTGGTGAAATAACAGACCTTTGGCAGCATATAAAGAATAACAGATCAATCATTGGGCCAGTGTTTTTTTCACCCATGGCACAATTATACGTACTGTATCATTATAAAAAACAAAAACAACCAGAAGCATAAGCATGGCAAAACCTATTCTGGTAAAAATACCTGTTGCTTTCTCACTGAGCGGCCTGCCCCTCAATGCCTCAATAGACATAAAAAGCAGATGCCCGCCGTCAAGAACCGGTATAGGCAAAAGGTTCAGAATTGCAAGGTTTATGCTTATTATCGCTATTAAATTAAAATAAGTAAGCGCACCAGCAGATGCTGCTTTTGAAGCAGCATCAACAATAAGTATCGGCCCGCCGATCTGTTTTGCAGATAAAGCCCCGGTAAACAGTCTTTTGATCACTTTGAGTGTAAGTATGCTCCATTCGTAAACAGCCTCAAACCCTTTAACAGGCGCCATTATTATGCTGTCACTCTGTATAACGTGTAAGTTAAGCTTCTTTGAAATACCTATTCTGCCTATGGTAATTTCATTGCCTGTTTCGTCCTTTACGTTTGTAGGCTCAGGAACAATCTTCATATCGATCAATTCATCGCCCCTCTTGATTCTTAGACTTAATTCCACTCCGGGGTTTTTATAAAATGTTTCAGCCATCTCAGTCCAGTCAGTTATAGATGATCCGTTTATGGCAATAATGGTGTCTCCACTTTTAATGCCCGCCTTCATGGCAGGGGAATCCTCTACAACATCTTCGATCGAGGTAGTTATACTGTCCAGGTCAGGAATGGTTACAGGGACATTTATACTGAAGAAGAAAACAAAAATAATATAAGCCAGCACAAAATTAAAAAGAGGACCGGCAAGTACGATCAGGGCCCTTTTCCTGACAGACTGGTGGTTAAATGCCCTTGTCTTGTCCTCTTCCTTCAGCTCTTCTCCGGGCTCTTCTCCTATCATTTTTACAAAGCCTCCAAGAGGAACTGCTGAAAGCATATATTCGGTTTCACCAATTTTCTTCTTAAGAATTGCCGGGCCAAAACCGAGGGAAAACTTCAATACCCCAACTCCTGTAAGTTTTGCAAAAATAAAATGCCCGAGTTCATGAAAGAATATTAAAATTCCAAAAAATATAACTGCCCAAAGAATTGTCATGTTTTTATGCCCTCATATAAACTTTCTTATTTTTTAATTCTTAGTGACTTGATGACTTCTCTTGCCTTTTGTTTTGCCCAGCCTGATACAGCTATAATATCTTCTATTGTCATGGCCTCTGATACATTATGATGTGCCATTGTCTCTTCGACCACATTGGGTATGGACATAAACGGAATTTCTTCATTTAGAAAATTTTCAACAGCAACCTCATTTGCTGCATTAAGTACACATGGCATTGTTCCTCCTGTTTTAAGAGCCCTGTATGTCAGGGACAGGCTCGGATACTTCCTGCTATCAGGGTTATCAAATGTAAGTTCGCCTGTCTTTGACAGATCAAGCGAAGGCAGAATATTATCAAACCTGTCCGGGTATGACAGAGCATAACTTATAGGGCCTTTCATATCCGGGATCGAAAGCTGTGCAATAACACTGCCATCAATGAACTCTACCATTGAGTGTACAATACTCTGCGGATGAATAAGCACTTCAATCTTATCCGCAGGCATGGTAAAAAGCCAGAATGCTTCAATTACTTCAAGTCCCTTGTTCATAAGCGTTGCTGAGTCTATTGTTATCTTGTTCCCCATAACCCAGTTAGGATGCTTTAAGGCCAGTTCAGGTGTTACTGTCTCAAGTTCTGACAGACTGCTGTTTATAAACGGACCACCTGATGCTGTTAATATCACTCTCTGAACTTCACTTTTTCCCCTTCCTTCAAGACACTGAAAAACAGCGCTGTGCTCACTATCAACAGGTATCACTCTTACCCCTTTCCTTGCAGCCTCGGACATAATGATCGAGCCCGCCATAACAAGCACTTCCTTACACGCCAAGGCTATGTTCCTGCCTGCAGTTATGGCAGCAAAAGTCGGTACAAGGCCATCAGAGCCGACAATGGCTGAAACAACCATATCCACATCTCCAAAAGCCGCAACCTCTGTAAGCCCCCTCTCTCCGGTCAAAACCTTCACCGGGAGACCTTTTTTCTTAAGTTCTTCTCCGGCAGATTCATCAAAAACAGCAACAATTTCAGGCTTGAAAGCATTTATCTGCTCCTCAAGCAGCCCGATATTGTTTTTTGCGGCCAGTCCTATGATTTTAAACCTGTCAGGAAAACGCCTTACAACCTCAAGAGTATTTTTTCCGATAGAACCGGTTGAACCCAGTATAGTGATCCTTTTCACTTTAGAAATACCTCAGAATAATATAAAGTATCGGGCCTGCAACAAGGAGCCCGTCAAGCTTGTCAAGAATACCCCCGTGACCCGGGATAAGGTCGCTGGAATCTTTAACGCCTGCGTCCCTCTTGAACAGTGATTCGATAAGATCACCTACTACAGTTGCAATTCCAATAATCGCGCCTATTACTGCAGCAGTAAAAAAACTAATGCCGGGTAAAGAAAAAACAGCCCATATAATTAAAGCACCTAATACACCGCCTCCAATACTGCCGTAAACTCCTTCAAATGTCTTATTAGGGCTTATAGAAGGACAAAGCTTTTTTTTGCCCAGATATGTCCCTATATAATAGGCTGCACTGTCTGCAAGCCATACCGAAGTAAAAAGGAGAAAAATATACTGAAGCCCATGGATCTCGGTCCTTAAAAACCATATAAAACTCAAAAAACCTGAGATATAAAAAAATCCAACTCCCAGAGGACCTACTTCAGCCATGCATCCTGACGGAGATTTGCCCGAAATGAGTCTCAAAAAAAGCAGAAGAAACAGGCTTATAAAGATACCTTCCAGAAAATATGCCGGGTGTCTGCAAGATATATAAAATAACACTCCGCCGATCATTACACCCGGGACATACAGATTTTTTGAGACTCTGTACATCATATAGAATTCACGCATTGCAATAACAGCAGCAGCAAAAAGAAGCGCAAGAAAAAAAGGAAATGGCGGCAGCAAATAAATATAGGCTAATAAAACCGGTATAACTATCCCTGCTGTTTTTAACCTCTTGTGATCCAAAATTATCCTTCTAACCTCTCTCTTTCACATCTTCAAGGTTAACAAAACCGGGCAGTGTTCCAAATCTTCTCTCTCTCTTTTGACAATCATTTACAGCAGAAATAAACTCTTCTTTTGTAAAATCTGGCCATAAAGTATCTGTAAAATACAGCTCGGAATAAGCTGATTGCCAGAGCAGAAAATTGCTTAGCCTCATTTCTCCGCTTGTTCTTATTATTAAATCAGGGTTGGGAAGGCCTGCTGTATACAGATATTTTTCAAAAATTTCCTCATTTATTTCTTCAGGCTTCAAATCTTCGTTTAAAATACGCCTTACTGCTGTTATGATCTCCTCCTTACCGCCGTAGCTAAGCGCACCGGAAAGTAAAAGGCCGGTATTGTGCATGGTCATATTCTCAAAGTCTTTTAGCAGTCTCTTAATACTTCGCGGCAGTCTTTCAAGATCGCCGATTGCCCTGAACTTAATGTTGTCTCCTGCAAGTTTCTCCATCTGGTTCCTGAGAAAAGAGTCCAGCAGGTTCATAAGTGCTTCAACTTCGATCCTGGGCCTCTGCCAGTTTTCCATTGAAAAGATATAAAGTGTAAGGGCTTTGAGTCTATGTTCAATAGCAGTATCAATGATCTCGCCAACCCTGTTGACACCTTTTCTGTGCCCTTCGATCCTTGATAGTCCCTTAAGCTCGGCCCAGCGGCCGTTGCCATCCATAATTATTGCGACATGTTTAATATTCATTTTCCTGCCATATTGTAATAATAAAGTATGCTCTCTTTCTTAAGATTCCCTGATAATGATTTTTTCAGATACATTAACAGGCTCGGACTGGCAATGATCAGAAGTTTGTCCCCATCCACAATATAATCTGTTACTGTACCATTTATACCTTCAAGTATCAGGGTTTCATTCATAACATCACCATCCCATGATAATGAATAAGCCTTTGCTTTTATATAGCCTAACCCGGGTACTTGTTTTACTATAGGAGATTTTTTAACAACTATAATTTCCTGGCCTTTTTCTGTTCTAACCGGTATAAGCCGTCCTCTTACCGACCATTTTTCATTAGTATTGAACAAAGAATAGGTTTTCCTTTCAAAAGTGCGCCCAAAAATTCCATAAGACTCTTTACTCTTCCAGATTATCTCATCCCCGTTATATAAATACAGATAGCCTTTGTTATCAAAGGTTAAAAGTTGCAAATGCCCGTTGTTACGCCAATCAACAAAACTAAAACCGAAAATATTCACTCCTGCAGGAATTTCGACAGTGTTCCCTGCTATATATTGCCCGTTTTTCCATATACCGGTATATACAGGCCCTGTAAGTATCTTAACAGGCCTGAATTCCTGCATAAGCAGTTCCTTGCCTGAAACCCTGAAAACATAAGGAGCATTATCCCATATCTTTTCATAGCCATCTGAAATGTTATATTCCAGGACAAAAGAGTTCATCGTTTGCTTACTTCTTTTGCTGCTTATTTTACCGTTGGCTATATCAGCATCATGACCGGAATCTATAAACGACGTAACAAATATTTCCGCCCTTCCGTTTTTATTTAAATCCAGAACATCCAATGAGAGGTGCCGGCCCGGACCGCTTCCTTTTATAAACCATATTTCACGAGGTTCTTCCTCGAGTTTATATATTCTTATATCACTTCCATTACTTACAATAATTTCATTCGAGCTGTCACCATCAACATCGCCAACTGCAATCAGTTCACCGTTAAGCATCTCATATGTTGCCCAGGGTTCTGTCATGGAAATACTGGTATTGATAAGCTTTCCCTTGGGTGTAAATTGTCTGACAGGTTCAGCAGCCATAATTTCATTTATTTGAGCAATATTTTCTGCATCTTCGGCCCAGTACAGCTCAACAGAAAGGGACCTGTTCTCTCCTTCAGCAGGAGTTGAGAACATGAGTAAAGCCTCTGCACCGATTCCCCTTGCTGCTTCAGCCAGTTTTAAAGGCTCATAACTGGAAGTGTATGATTCAAGGATTTCAAAACGGCCGGATTTTTTCAGAGAATTATAAAAATCCTCTGAGACTTCCCAATCGGCCTTCTTATCCTGAAAAAAAGCAAGCTTAACTTTCGAAGACGTTATTCTTGCTATATCACCTGCTTCAGGTTTGCCTCTTACCACTCGGCAAAGATAATTCATCTTTACAGCATTTTTGGCCTTTGTAAGCGGTTTAATTATCTCCACCTTCCCGATAAGCTCTTCCGAACTTCCGATAAGTTCTTTTGTTATCGGATGATAAAATGGTTTTCCTTTTCTGAAAACAGAAAACCGCATCCCCTTTTTAAGTGCTTTTTCTGTGGAAAAACTCACCCTGACGTTCTCCCTGTCAACTCTCGTTATCGTACCGTCAACAGGGTAAAAATAAGCCAGCACCGAATCTCGCACATTCATTACAGGGCTGTCCCCGGCTCCGGCCTCTTTAACGCTCAATTTCGTCTCCGCATGAGGCACTGCCCAGTATATGAATATAATACAGGCGGCAAAAATAAGTGTCTTGAG
>VAPC010458728.1_pt1 | contig 11464 bp, 7 predicted proteins | sample 3395121 | NCBI WGS metagenome assembly VAPC01 (sample SAMN08290434, study PRJNA428436) | hydrothermal vent metagenome | isolation source: Deep-sea hydrothermal vent chimney | place: Indian Ocean: Southwest Indian Ridge | depth 1711 m m
AAGATCCAGAAATAAGCTTGGTTATCTATATTAAGCACACAATCTTTGTCGAGGTAAGCACCCTGTAAACCGGATAAATAAATAGAAAAACTCATAGCTAATTATACAAACTGACGCCTGAATTCTAAAGGCGTCAGTTTTGTTCTAACTAAGATATAGGGTCCTGACTTGATTTCCCTCATTTAAGGGATTGAAATCCTCAGTGGGGACACTCCTCAGAAATTGAGGGATGTCTGAGCGTCGATCTGCATCGAAACTGATGCTACCCATCCAAATGCTCTAGCAGGAGCGCCAGCTCCTGCGAATATCAAACCCAGGAGAGCTGACGCTCTCCCTCGAGCGAGTTAAAGGACGAAATTACGTCCCCGGAGGGGACGTTTGGACTGAGCGAAGTCGAAGACCTATCTGAGGACTTCAGTCCCTGATGAGAGATATGCAAATACCTCCCGTATATATAATTGCACGAGAGGTGTTCTTGATTTTGTGTCCTGGTTTTTTAGGGTCAGTCCTTTATGGATACCGGGTCTTTTTTTATCTGGATACTGCCAGTTTGACCATTTTTCCTGATTTGTTGAAAGTCATTCTGGCATAATGGCGGTGGACTGTTTTTCCATTGTGTTTTGGTATTTCAAGCTTTTTACTCAGGGTGACCACATGTCGCTGGCCAATTTTTTCCTCGTTTACCTTATGGCCAAGTTGAGCAGTTGCACATTGGTGGTCATCTCCAGCGCACATGCCCTTTTCAGTACTGAGGATCATTTCCGCATCTTCCATGCCAGGCAAATATCGTTTGACGACATGTTTAACATGCATTAATGTTGCTGATGGTATATCAGTTGTGAGATTAGACCTATCACAAACAGTCTTCACTTCAACTGGAGATTGGCGCGTTGCCGCCACATATTTTGGTTGTTTTCTCTCAGCAGTTTGAGGATTTGCAAGCGGGTCGCCAAAATGGACAAAAGAGATCAGGGTTTTCTGATCTTCGCCATCGAGATAACCCTGCCGGGAATTCATTTCCCTGGCCAGCTCGATCTTCGCTTTTTGAAGGGCAATGCCACTGGCAAACCCTTGTGTGATAAACCTCCAGAATCGATCTGCCAGCAGATCGGCTGCAATGAGCGGAGCAGAAACTGATCCATAAGCAGTTACAGAAGATCCTATAACTGCATGTGATCCGCGGGACAGGTATTTTAAGGTAATTGAATCTTCAATCTCCCTGCCATTCAGATGGGCACCATAACAGGCTTCTGTGAATACAAAGAGGGGAGCATTATCATATGCGTTGATATCACGGGGGCGTAACGCAACAGGATAATCTGGTCCGGCGCTTCCATTTGTCAAATCTTTTTGCCCGAACCATTCGGGAGAATCTTCCACTCCATGCAGATTAAAATACCCGTAGCGAGTTATAGGTACTGGAATTTCAGTATCCTTTCCATAGGGCGGTGAAGTCACCAGATCTCCTCTTTCTTCGATAGATCTGAATACGTCTTGCGAGGCATTTTTCCAGGCTTCTGCAACATAACCAAAACTTTGATTGTTCTTTTTTACTGCTCCTGAAAATAAATTATTCAACCAGGCCAGGAACCTCTCCCAGAAGGATTTATGACTCCCAATCTTCCCCATGTGATTTTCAGATGTATGCCTAAGTAGATCCAATAACAAACCGGGATCACTTCCAGTGCCTCCCGGTAATCTGCCCACCGGCCATTCGGGAATAAAGTAATTCTCATCAATAGTTCCATAGGGATTATCTGAGGGGACTTCAGTATCAATGTCGGTTACTGGATTAGGTAATTTATGATAGGGCACTACATCCGGGCCTCCAACGATCAGCAATGCTCCGATCATCAACCCTTTGGTCTGCATGACCCGATCTAAATCAGCCAGCGCGAGCTTTAATGCCCAGGGATCTTCCGCCAGGGTTGGTTTAAGTCCAAAGTTAGCCATACTCGAAGGATCATCTGCCAGGACCATTACAGCTCCCCAGCCTGGTTTTAACCGAACCGCGTAGGTTGTCTTTTTCATTTCTTCGATAATAATGGCAGCAGTCTCGGGACCATATTTATTGGATAGCCCTTTGCGGGTTGAAAATACCACATACATGGGAAATCGTCCCCCAGACCGTTTGGCCCCTTTTTGATCCGCCAAGTTCAGATCATCATCAATATGGATCAAGCTCTCGGGAAACTGGACGCCTTTGGTTTCTCGCGTTTCGCTGAAGTTCTGGAATTCTTTCCCATTATTTGAACCTGACAACCCTTCACCAGCAGGAAGCTGGTTCCAGCCCAAGGCACTTCCAATAGAAGCGGGAATTCTGACATCCAGATAAGTATCCATATTTTCTGGCCAGAGGTTCCGATAGGGATGGTCATCACCCCACAATCGTTTGACAATCTGGCCTGTTAGATCATGGGATGCCGCTTTATGCAGCATGTCCACACCGCGATCAGATTGCCCTCCCTTAATAAGTGAATCAGCCATAATAACCAGGGCCATCAAACAATCCGGATATTTCTGATAATAATGTTCTGACAGCTGTCTTAACGCCAGGTCCGGAGCATCAGGATCCCTGATGAGAATTTCCAGATGAGTTGCACCAGCTAAAGGAGAATCCGGATTTTTTCCTAATAAAGAAGGCAGGATATTTGATGCACCAGTGAAATCGTCATCAGCCAGATGCTGGCGGATCTTTGAGAGAGGATCTGCCCAATCGGGCAGGTTATTCTTTATTTCCTTATCCCGAAAGATTCGTTGTTTTGGTGCCAAAGAATATAGTTCGCCATAATTTTCCTCGTGGCTCCCAATTGCCTGGTACACTTCAAATCCGAATTGTTGGGCTTCAGCATATAACGGATCAACCCGGCAAATATTCTTTACCAAAGTCACTGCCTGTTGGGGGTTAAGATCCTTCATAACTGCCTGGGCATGGATCAATTGGACTGGCAGATCTCCAGGAAAAGCTGCTAACCAGGTCAGGGAAGATTTCCTGATAAATCCATACTCATTGACGGTAGCGGCGACACCCAGAATTTCAATCAATTGATCTCTGGTCCAGGGTTCTCCCTGACGGGGAGGGGTGAAGGGGAATGTTTTCATAAGCAATCAATCCATTATAAATGTGGTTTTATCAGCTGTCTTGCTCCTGACCGCAGGTTAGATTTAAACCCTTACTTCTTTCCGTGAATCTCCGTGAACCAGGTTTAAGGTCACCAGTACTCCTAGTTGACGGTGAATTTTTAGGTCATAGGGTGCCAGTTTAGAAGCTTGTCTGAGCATTCTTTCTGCCTGATCAAATCGTTTCAAATCTTTAAGAACCCGGCCAGCTTGGTAATATCCCTCAGATTCGCCTGGCGCTATTGAAATCGCTCTATCAATTTGTTCCAGAGCCTTTTCATATTGCCGGCGATCTTGATGAACTCTGCCTAATTCGAGCACCGCCAGATAATTGGGATCAACAAGTTTATTGGCTTTATGCAGATGATGAACTGCTTGATCCAGCTGTCCTGATTTTCGAAGCAGACGGCCAGTTAGGAGGTAGAGATGGGCTTTTTGATCCCGTGAATGGCCATTTTCCTCACTCACCAGCACATCCTGAGCAGTCCTGATCGCCTGTTCCATTTCCCCGGCCTCAGACAGGGTAGTAACGAGTTCCACAACCAGGGGGTAACGGTCAGGGTAGCGGCTGCCAATGATCCGTAGTTCGTCAATTGCGGCAGAAGGACCCTCAACTTGTTTAATCATGGAAGCTCGCTGAAGTTCCAGTTCTAATGATTCATCCTCAAGGGAGATGGCTTTGTCGATTACCCGGAAAGCCTGATCATATTGTTTTTGAGCAGTGAGTGTCCTGGCAAATAAGACCAGCAGATCTGTATCATGTGGATCTTGACCCAGAAGTGAAACCAGGTGTTTTTCTGACTCCCGGTAATTGCCATTTTCGAACGTGAGCAGGGCAGCAGTTTTTCGGGCCTCTTTGTGTTCCGGCGCAAGGGCGATTGCCTGATTCACGCTATATAGGGCTTCGGTCATTTTATGCAAAGCCTGCTTTCCAAGGGCTCTCTGAATCCAGGCATCAACACGATCTGGATTGATGGATATAGCTTTTTCAAACGATTTGACTGCCGAAAGAGCTTGTTTTGCGCGCAGATGGCGTTTTCCCATTGCCAGGAAATGTCCGCCGTACTCAGGCTCCAGTTCAATTGCTTTTTGATAATATTCAATTGCCCGTGAATAATCCGCTGTCATTTCTGCAGCCAGGGCGTACCAATGAGGTTCGTCATCCCAGAACTGAAGGGCTTTATTGATGGATTCTTCGGCAGTTTCAGAGTCATCAACCCGTTTGGCAGCCAGCGCGAGGCCAACAAAATAAATCGGCACCTGGGGGTCATTTGACCGCCTGGCGGCTTCCAGAGCAGACGAGGCAGCCTTGAATGCCGATTTTGGCTTGCTCCTCAGTAACGCCAGGTTGATCTGGGTATCCAGGCGGGAATCCTTGCCAAGGTGATTGAGGTTTTCCATTGATATCTGTGAAGCAAATACCATTTGCCGACAGGAGCGGTAAGCTCCTATCACAGCAGCTATTTCTTCGGGAGTTTCAGATATTTCTTTTAACGCATCAGCTGAGCCCTGATTGGGAGTGAACACAGCCTTACCCCGGATCAGTAACCCTGATACCAGATCAGGATCAACATCCAAAGAAGAGAGCCCATTGATGCAGCCCAGGAAGGATTTGTATACCTCATTTGAGGTGGAATTGATTCCAGGAGACCTGTTGATAACCTTGAGTGTATCGGTCAATCGCCGGGTCTCAGCTCGCTGAATGTAAAACTTTGTCAATTCGATCAAAGTTCTTTTTTCCTTGGGAGCGACTTCCGCAGCATGATGAAAATGAGAAAAGGCTTCTTTCCAACTGTGCAGTTCCAGGGCAGTTTTGCCCAGAGAGAGTTCAGCTGCAGTATGAAATGATTTTTCTGAGAGATCTATCTTGTGCCAGCGATCAGCAGCACTTTTGTAAATCTCAAGGGCAGCCTGGAGGTTTCCCTGGCGATTAAGAATTCTGGCCTGGAGTATATTCACCCTGGGGTGATCAGCTTCCCTTGAGACAAGGAGATTGCTTATTTCTGCGGCTTTTACTTCCTGATTATGATCAAGAGCCAATTCTGCAGCCAGGCAATATGAATTCAAATCAGATTCTGATAACGTGTTCCCACCCTGGATCTGAGATGGATCTAGACTTGAGAGCAGTTTTATCGCCAGGTCTGTCCGCAAAGTAGCACATGCTAGATCTGCCGCAAGAGCCAATGCTTTTCCAATCTTGTCTGGTTCTGGTTGAGGTTCATTTTGATAACCAGTCAAGGCTTCTTGGGCGTGATGGAAAGCTTCTTCGTAGGATGCAATTTGTGATTGAATTCCTGCCATTTTGGTGTGCAGGGCTGGCTCTTCAGGTGAAAGGTCAAGAGCATTGGAAAGACTGGCTATCGCTGCCTGGTATCGATCCTGACGGATCAGTAAATCGGCTTTTTGGATTCTCCACTCAGGCTGGTCAAGTTCAGCACTGATAGCTTGATCAAGCAGTTCCAAAGCTTTTTGTGGATCATCTGCCATCTCGTAAGCAGTGGACTGCGCAGACCAGATCTTGGGCAGTAGGGGAGAAGGCTCGGGATTCGCTCCGCAAATATTAATAGCCTTAGCGAGGCTCTTTAACCCTTTTCTGTAATGACCTAATTGGATCAAAACATTACCGGCTGTCAGTAAATCAGCAGGCAAAGTATCTTCAAGTTCACTAATTTCCATTAATGACTCGACAGCTCCACTCTCATCACCAGCTGAAGCTTGTGCTTTTCCAAGTAATATATGAGAGGAAACTTTTCCAGGGTTTAGCCGGATCAACTTCTTCAGGGCAGAAATTCCCTCTTCAGGAGATCCCAGTTCAAGAGTAAACTCAGCAACCCAGGTTAAATTATCCGGATCTTGGGGTGCTATCTCTGCAGCTTTTCTGGCAGTATCGAGGGCATTGGATGTTAAGTCACCTGCCTGGTAAGCTTCAGCCAGGGTTTTCGTCAAGTTTAGATCTCTGGGGTAACGATCTTGTCCATCTTTTAATGAAGCTATCGCTGTTTCAATCTCTCCCAGTGCTAAAGCTGTTTTACCTAAACCTGCGCTGATTCTTGGTGACCAGGTAGGATCATTTTGAAGCGAGCTTTCACGGGCTTTCTGGAAGCTGTTCAACGCTTCTTTGTGATCGCCAGAGGCTATTTTTGCTTCTGCGAGCAGAACCAGGGCGATTTCATTTGCAGGATCAACAGTCAGGGCTTTTCCGAGGGCAATAATGGCAGACTCTGTATTACCGCCAACCCGGAGCAGAGCATCAGCGTAATAAAGATACGGTTCAGCCTCTGTTGGATCCTGATCGACTATCTGCATAAAATAGGGGAGAGCACCCTGGGCATCACCAGTTTCTAAGAGGAGTTTTCCGTAGGTATAATTCGCTCTGCTGTTACCAGGAAACCGTTCGTTCAATTCTTTTAGGATGTTTCGAGCCTGGTCGTGATGGCCGAGTTCATAATAAGATAGACCTTCACCTAATTGGATTTCATAAATAGATTTTTGATGAAGTCCTTCTGCACCAGCTGATGCAGCAGCCTGCTGATATTTTTCAAGAGCCTTGGAATGATTGTGATTTTTGGTTTCAAGATACCCGATCATCATTAATATCTTGGCCCTGCTTGAAGTGGAAGTCAGCCCGGATTTTAGAATTTGTAATGCTTGTCCATCGGAGTTGGCTTCCAGATGGCATTCAGCTAAATTGATCCAGATTTCCTCAATATCGGGATTCAATTCAACCGCCCGATTGAGATGAGCCAAACCTTCATCGATTTGATCAAGAACACAGAGAGATTTTCCTTTAAAGGAGAGAGCCCTGCTGTTTTCTGGATCTTGAGCCAAAATTTGATTGCAAGCTGAAACAGCCCTGTTGGGTTGTCCAGCTTTTAATGCACAATTGGCAAATAATTTCAAATCCTCAAGTGGCAGATAAGGTTCCAATCCTGCCTGGGTTTCCTTGGCCAGCTGCATTTTTGATAAAACTTTAGATCGGATCTCAAGGGCTTCCTTCCAGACTTCGGCTTCTTCCAGATAATCAGCCAATTTCCTCTGGAGATCAACTTCCTGAGGATAGAGGACTGTCAGAATCTGGGCAGCTTTGGCGGCATCTGCGTAATTCCCCAGACTTCTAAGGGCTTCCACATTATCAAGGTGGGAAGAAAGGTGATTGGGATATTTTTCAAGATATTTCTGAGCTGCCCGGGCACTTTGCCCAAACAGACCCAGCTGATGCAGGATCTTGCTCAAGCCCTCTGGTGGTGCCGGGTCAACCAGTGATTTTTCAAGAGCATCAACGGCAAATTGTTTTGCGCGTAAGGGTTGATTCTGGATCCTGGCAAACTCTGCCAGAGCAAGATACAAATCCGGGTGTTCTGGTAATGGCTCCGGTAGTTTACTGATCAGATCTCCTGCGGCTGCCAGATGGTCCTTTTCTACTAGTGACCGAATGATTGCGGCCACATCCTCGATATTCTCTCCCATACCCGTTTGGTCACTAATTGAAGATTTTAATTCTTGCCAGCCCCGATCATTTGCCCGGGGTTCTACCAGTTTTGTTCTAACCTTATTGAGATTTATGGATAATTTCCCCTGTAATTTTTGGTTTCGATCAGAAGCCAGTTCGAGCAGCTCCAGGGCGGTTTCTGATTTTCCTGCCAGTTGATTTAGGACTGATAGAACAAGCAGTTCCTGCAGAGAGCTGGAGTCCAGCTCTAATTTTTCCAGCAGGGATTGGGCAATTAACTCTGAAAGATCGGGAACTTCTTTTTGGATTGTCTTTAACCATTTTTCCAGGTTGCTGATTTCCAGGGATTCCAAAATTCTGACCAGAATATCCGCCAGAACTGGAGGAGAGATCGGGTTGGATAATAAAACCTGAAATGCCAGATCTGGATCAAATACCCTTAGAAAATCAATCTGATCATTAACAAGATCCAATAGTATGACCAGAGGGAATTCCCAGTTTGTTTTGGCCAGGTACTGGCTGATGATCTCCCGCCAGCTTTTCCCGCTGGCTTTTTCCCCCCATAAGGCCAGGGAAAGCCAAAATGCCTGACTTAGATCACCGCTTGAGACCGGTTGTTCCCCGGACTCCTGGTAAATCTGGTGGACTTTTTGTTTAATATCTGCTGATAGATCCTCAAAAGAATCTATAGGCCAGGAAATCTCCTCTGAAGAATCTTGCTCCCCCTGGATGGATCCAATTCTGCCAGGTGTCCACTCAGAAGGTTCAACCCCGATACCGTTGACAAGAAGCTGAGAGAATTCAACTGAATCCAACCGGTCCCAGATCTGGGGGGATCGCATTAAAGCTGATATAGCCCAGGGCCAGGATTCTTCAGGAAAAATATTCTTTAATGTATTAAGACGTTGAAGTTCCTGCTTGTCCATTGCGAGTCCGTTAGTTGAGACCGATATAGAGGGTTAAGAAAATACCAAGCAGCATAAAAACGGATCCGCTGATGATCAGAAAAACCCCAATGCCCTTAGTGGTTTGGATCAGGTTGGTGGTGGCAGCGATAAGCGTGGAAGCATTATCTACCAACCCGGAGATCTCATCTGCAAAACCCTTCTGGGTAATGCTGGCGATGGATTTGGTGATAGCCCTGGTTTCGCCTCCGATAGAGCGGATCACCAGAACGGCCACTCCGGTCGCAAAGGTTATTAACCCGATCAGGAATAAACCTGAAGCCATGGCTGATAAAACACGGGCAATTTCAAAGATAGTCATTGACATGTTAATTACTCCTTTTTACTGATTGCTCTCCTACCTTGTGCAAGATGTGTGCCTATCAAGCAGCAAGGGTTGGGATTTTATTCCCAATAATTGGTTTTATGTTCTGGTCTACATGATGCAAGATTTACGCCAGACTTTTTTCAACATATTTTCCGGCTGCAGGGATTTTCTTCACCCCGGGAAGGATCATACATAATCCAGGTACTATTGACGAATAGGAGCGGTCAAGTTACAATTTTCTCTGCTAAAAAATCCATCGTCACCCTGCAGTGGCGGTCTTTTTTTGTTGACATCAAATTAATTCCTGCGGGAGAAACGGGATTGTTAGCAACTGTTCATTCACAACATTCTAGAGAAGTGAAGGTAACTCTGCCGAGGCAGAAGTGAGAGGCGCTTCGAGGAAGGAAAGCATGGAAAAATATGTATTAGAAGCACAAGAAAGAACGGTAATTGGAAAAAAGGTCAAAGCTCTCCGTCGGGAGGGTTTGCTGCCTGCGATTGTCTACGGCAGTGGAATTGATCCTGTTGCTATCACACTGAATACAAAGGAAGTTCTACGAACCCTTAGCAAGGTCGGGGTCAATACTCTGATCACAATTAAAACAGGAAAAAAGGAACACCTGGTACTGGTTCGTGATATTCAGCGGGAAGTTATTACAAGAAGTTTGCTTCATATGGATTTTCAGGCTGTATCTCTGGAAGAGAGCATAACAACAACTGTACCGATAGTTGTTGTTGGAGAAGCGCCTGCTGTAAAGGAATTTGAGGCATTGATGATCACCAGTATGGAAGCGATCGAGGTCGAAGCTAAAGCCAAAGATTTGCCGGATACGATCAAGGTTGATATTTCCGGTATGTTGTCCATAGGTGATAACATCCAGGTAAAAGACCTGGTGATTTCCGGCGATGTTACCATTCTGGATGATCCTGAGGGAATTGTTATTGTTGCCACATTACCCACACTCATGGCAGAGATTGAAGAACTGGTTGAAGAAGGTGCGGAACTCTTTGAAGAGCTCACCGATGCAGAATTGATGGAAGAAGATGCTGAAGGTGCCGAAGAAGAGGCAGATGGTGCCTCTGAAGAAGAATAAGGTACAAGAAATATAATGATGAACCATCCTGGAAGGAAATATCCTGCCGGGATGGTTTTTCAATTAAGGTGATTTCTATAGACAAGATGAAAAGGATTCGCCAACTGATCAGTTTTTTGTTGATAATCTTCCTGATGCTGGGTTGCAGCTCAGCAGCGATAGGGGAGGAAGATCCACCTGAGACTGTTCTTATTTCAGTCCCTGAAGCCACAGAAGAGGTCAGTCGGGAAGACAGGTTTCCAGCTGCGGGTGTGCTTTTCCAGTGGGCTGTCGGCGCTGAAGCAAGCTCAGAGTTTTCCAGCCCCGAGTGGAGTGCCGCCCAGGCTTTGGGCATACCCGATTCGCCAGGTTGTGGAGATTATCAGTTTGCCTGGGCTTCTGCGGCCAGCGATTCTATTGATACTCTGGTTTTAGATTATCCTGTCCTGGTTTATCCTTTGGAAATTGTTGTGTATGAAAGTTTTAATCCGGACCAGGTTGTCAAGGTTGAGGTATTGGATCCTGATACTGGAGGGTTTTACACTGTTCTCCAGAAGAATCCTATTCAAGTTGACCGGTCCTGCCCCTATGAATTGGCAATCCCCGTAATGGGAATTAATTTTAAAACCAATACTGTCAGGATCACTCTGGACCAGTCTCAATTGGGATTAGGCTGGAACGAAATTGATGCTGTCGAGCTGATTGGTTCCGTAAATCCACCCTGATCATTCTTTTCAATTATCGGGTGAGAGCTGGGTTAATTCCAGGAAATCAACCAGGATTTGTGCGGTAGCTCCCCAAAGAACTTCCCCATCAAACTCATTAAAGAATATCACTGGCAATTCTGAATCCGGATTAGTCCGCGATCTCCAGAGTTCAGTTCGGTGATGGCTGGGATCAACGAGCCAGTCTATAGGTATCAGAAGTGTTTTTTCCACTTCTTCCGGAGAGAGTTTCAATGGTTGCGGCCAGGCCAGGATCCCTGCAAATGGTGTGACCTTATAACCAGTCACTGTGATAATGGAACAGCACTGTCCCAGGATATCAACAGACGCGGGATCCAGACCAATTTCTTCAGCAGATTCCCGAAGAGCGGTGTGCTGCAGTGAGGGATCATCTTTGTCCAATCTTCCCCCTGGGAAAGCTATCTGACCACTGTGTCGATCGTCATCATGTTGGGTCCGCTTAATGAATAGGATCTTCCATTCATCCTGATCAAAAAGGATGGGAATGAGTACTGCTGCCGGTTGATTTGGGATGGTTTGTATTCCGGGTAGAGGAGGACAGGTTAATAGGTCTTCATCCCGGGATTGAGCCAATAGAACAGATATTCTCTGTGGATCAATGCTCATGAATTGTCGAGTTGTGTGAACCAATTTCCGAGGATCAGGAGCAAGATGCTGCCTAATGCTCCAAATCCGCTTTGAACAGGTCCGATCATTAAGATTTGAATATTCCAATAAATTCCTACCAGATGGCCGAGGTAAAAACCTATCCAGGAAAGGATAAGTAAAAAAATCAGCCTTCCCACACCACCACCTTTCCAGAG
>VAPC010055057.1_pt1 | contig 11377 bp, 13 predicted proteins | sample 3395121 | NCBI WGS metagenome assembly VAPC01 (sample SAMN08290434, study PRJNA428436) | hydrothermal vent metagenome | isolation source: Deep-sea hydrothermal vent chimney | place: Indian Ocean: Southwest Indian Ridge | depth 1711 m m
CTAATTCTACTCTCGCGGTCCTGTTGGAGCTGTTCACCAGCCTTTTGATTGAATACCACAATCTGGTCATCCTTGTCTAGGACACAAATTCCGACATTGAGGTCCTCCACAAGTCTTCGCATCAAATCGAAATCGAGAGTCATGATAACCTGATATCACAAACCAAGTGAAAATCTTACCTCTATAGGTGTGGATCAAGATTTCCTCTTTCCAGTAGTTGATTAACGTAAGTGTGAACTATCTCTTATGGAACTCACAACTCTTGGGTCTGGTTGTTTCTGGTGTACTGAGGCCGTGTATCAACAATTGAAAGGTGTTGAAACCGTAATATCTGGATACTCTGGGGGACAATTAGAGAATCCGTCCTATAAACAGGTCACCACCGGTAGAACAGGACATGCAGAGGTCTGTCAAATTCAGTTTGATTCAGAACAGATTTCGTTTGAAGATATGCTTGAGGTCTTCTTCAGCACCCATGATCCAACAACACTCAATCGGCAAGGCGATGATGTAGGCACTCAATATCGATCCGTGATTTTCTATCATAATGATGTGCAGAGGGAAATTGCTGAACGGGTCAAGAGAGAGTTTGATGGGAGCGGAACTTGGAAGAATCCCATCGTGACTGAAATTGGCCCATATGAGAAATTCTACTCAGCTGAAGATTACCATCAGAACTATTTCAGGAATAATCCAAACCAAGGATATTGTCAACTTGTGATTGCACCCAAGCTGAAGAAGTTTGAGAAAGTCTTCAAGTTGAAGCTCCACTAGCATTCTATTTTCGGAGCTTCAAATCGCTTAGGAAGAACAAGTCGTTAGGTGTGACCAAGAGATTATTATTGATAAGCACCATCTTCAACAATACAGCGAGGTTGAAACAAGTGGTTGTAAGAGAGATTAGATCAGACATTTTTCATGTGGGCGCTATAGACTGGGATCGCAGACTCTTTGACGAACTCATCCCTCTACCGGACGGTACTAGTTACAATGCCTATCTGATACGGGGTGGTAGTAAGACTGCCCTCATTGATTCAGTTGACCTATCGAAGATAGACGTTCTCATGAAGAATCTAGAGAATCTCGGTGTAGACACCATCGATTACGTGATTTCTCATCACGGAGAAAAGGACCATTCTGGAGCAATACCGAATGTACTAGAACGCTATCCTGAGGCAACAGTAGTTACCAACGCCAAAGGTAAGGCAGTGCTTATGAACCAACTTCTAATTCCCGATGAAAAATTCACTGTCATCAGCGATGGAGATACTTTGGACCTGGGTGGGAGAACCCTAGAATTCATTGATATGCCCTGGGTTCACTGGCCCGAAACGATGGTATCCTACCTCCGTGAAGAGAAAATCCTCTTCTCTTGCGATTTCTTCACATCTCATATTGCGACGAGTGATCTGTATGTCACTGATGACCCGCTAGTGTTTCTGGCGGCTAAGCGATATTATGGCGAGGTCATGATGCCATTTCGGAAAATCATTGCGAAACACATCAAGAAGTTGTCTGGAATGGATATCGAATTGATTGCGCCTAGTCATGGTCCAATCTACGCCAGGCCTGAGCTGATATTGAAAGCACATGAGGAATGGACATCTGATACGGTCAAGAATGAGGTCGTAATCCCTTACGTTTCTATGTATGAGAGCACACAGATGATGGTAGACCACCTCATGAAGGCGCTGATAGAGAGAGGCATCACAGTCAAACCATTTCGCTTGACAAGGACCAGCCTTGGGGATCTTGCTGTAGCCCTTGTGGATGCAGCCACAATAGTCATTGGTTCACCAACCGTTCTTACCGGACCTCATCCTGCAGTTGCGTATGCAGCTATTCTTGCCAACGCCATAAGACCGAAGGCAAAGTTTGCTACAGTCATTGGTTCGTATGGCTGGGGTGGGAACATGGTGGAACAGATTGTCGCAATGCTCCCCAATCTTAAGGTTGAGTTGTTTACTCCTGTCGTCATAAAGGGAAAACCAACGAAAGAGGATTTCGATCTATTAGAAAAACTGGCGGATGATATCCTGGAAAAACACAAGGTCCTTGGGATTACAAGCAAATGACTATTCTAGTGAGGAAAAAAGTTTCCACATGCAAAATCCTATATGAAAAACATAGCCGATGTCCGATGTGACCAACATGTCAGACAACACAGAAAAAATCTACAAAGCCTTTACAGGTTCTGAAAAACCATTGAAAACAGGAGAAGTCGCTGAGATAACTGGAATTGATAAGACGGAGGTATCTAAAGTCATTAAGATACTCAGGAAAGAGGGTAAGCTTGTTTCTCCCAAAAACTGCTATTATGCTCCTTCATGAACTTCCAAAATAACTCTTCATCGGTGTGAAATAGAAATCCTTTCACGCTATCTTGTGGTTAACATTTGACCCTTCTAGATTTGGCGTAATTCATCCAATTATGCCTTGTTCCATGTTATTATGTGTCAACAAAATTATTAGAACAATAACCAAATCGTGAAGAGATAGTACCCACCATGAATACCGAAAATCGAATCAGGTCTATAGACGTAGGAAGCTTTCCATTGGACGCTGATTTAAAGCAATACCTTCGAGGAGCATTCGAAGTGGAAAGCAGTGGAGGAAGTGTGGGTACTGAAAGTGCTGGCTATTTCATTTCCAAGCATAACTCAACATTCGAGAGTAAGGCCGCAGCACTGGGTCCTGATGTGGCCGTTACATCCTACGCACAATGTAGAGGCATGATAGACCAATTCTTACTCCCAGTTGTTCGTCATGTCACAGGATTAACTCACATACAAACAAGCATCGACTCAAGTTTTGGCGGTATCACAAAAGAAGATGCACAAGCAGTGGCGGTTGCTATAGCTACAGGAAATGAGCCCCTCTCAAGTGACGATATCCATTTTGCTGAAATTATTGCTCTTCAGACAGGTGCGGAAAATCTAAGCAAAACGCTTGGAGTAAAGAGAATTTCATACAAGGCATGCATCACCGGGCCACTTGAATTATCGATGAATCTACAAAGGATAGCAGGATTCCCGAGAAACTATGACGAGAAGCTTGTGGAATATTTCACTGAGATCGTGAAAGCATTTGTAAGTAATTCTATTGTCACATCGAATTATCTGGTTCCAGAAGTAGTAACTATGGATGAACCTTCTTTTGGCCTTGAGGGCTTTGGGGACTTCTTCACTGACACGTCTTCTGATCCACAGTCCGAACATCTAATTTCATGTTGGAATGAAATATACAAGAAAGTGCCCTCAGATTGTTATAGAGGAATACACCTACATGTTTCTCCATTTGAGAACTCTTTCAACGCAGATTGGAATCTGTTAGAAGCTCATGTTGGTGTATATGTCAAGCGTCAGTGGTTGGAAGACTATGACAAATTCATCCGTGCTGCAATTGTGAGAACTGATGGACCTACAATTGACCAAAATGATGATGTCAAAGACGCATGGCAGGAGATACTCTCTGGAAACTATAAGAAATATCTACAACCTGAAAGTGAGATGGAGCGTCACCTTCAAGAAAACATCAATCGCTATGGAATTGAGAGAGTACCTTTTGCAGGGCCTGAATGTGGTTTTGGTCCTTGGGATTGGAACCACGGTATGAGCATGGCTATTGAGACCTTGGTAAGAATGAATCAAGTAATTGATGACAACAATCTCGAATAAGCGGAGTAAGAAACTCAACGGGAATGTCTTGGATGTTGGTTCGTTATGGAAATTACATTCCTCCCAATTTTCTATAATATTGATAATCACAAGATTCTTGTCATTGGAAAGATAAATAGGAAAGAAGAAACCAAGTATTTCCAAGGTTAGCTAGAGGAGATGAAAATGACAGAAATACCATATAGTGAAGAAAAAACTGCCAAGGTTGGTGACATCAAGATTACCTATGATACCTTTGGAGATTCTTCTGCCCCTCCTATGCTGCTCATCATGGGATTAGGTGCGCAGATGATTCGATGGGATGAAGCTTTTTGTCAAGCGCTTGCAGCACAAGGTCGTTGGGTGATTAGATTTGATAATCGCGATGTGGGATTGTCAACAAAATTTGATGAGGCAGGTGTTCCCAATGTTATGGCGCTAGTGCAGGGACAGACTGTCGATACACCCTACAAATTGAAAGATATGGCAGACGATGCAGTAGGTCTACTTGATTCACTTGGAATTGAAGCGGCTGATGTTGTGGGAGCATCAATGGGCGGCATGATTGCCCAGTCTTTAGCTATCCATTACCCTGATAGAGTTCGAACTCTTACATCAATTATGTCTACGACGGGTAATCCTAATCTACCACAACCGACGGCTGAGGCGATGTCAGTTTTACTTACTCCTCCAGTATCCAACCGAACAGACTACATCAATAATTCTGTGGAATCTGCGAAAGTCCTACATGGAACCAAGTACCCACTGAATGAAGAGTATGTCCGTAACTATTCTGAGCGCTCATATGACAGATGCTACCATCCTCCGGGATTTGCAAGGCAGTTAGGAGCCATTCTTACTTCTGGGAGTCGACATGAAGCATTAGGGAATGTGAAGATCCCAACCCTTGTGATTCATGGGGATGGAGACCCATTGGTTCCGGTTGAGGGAGGAAAAGATACAGCTAAGAGCATACCAGATTCAAAGCTGGTCATCATCGAAGGAATGGGACACAGCTTTCCAACTGAGGTCGTACCCCAGATACTCCAAGAAATTCTACAACACACTGCTACGTAGCAAGAAACTCATCTGGAGAATCTTGAGTTGATTACAGACTTACCTGATGGACTCAGAGAGTCTGGTGCAGTCGAAGTCAGAAAGAAACTCGGAACCATCTCTGGAGGAGATATTCTCGATGTTGGTACAGAGGAAGGTGATTTCATTAACACGTTAATGAAGACCCTATTGGACTATAACTCATTCACAGGGATCGATATCTCAAATGATGAACTGAAAAAAGCAAGAGAGCAACTCAAAGATGCTCCAGTGATTTTCAAAGTAATGAATGCTGAAAATATGACATTCCAAGACAATCAATTTGATACCGTGTGTGCTTCATATGCAATTCATCACTTGGAGAATATTGATACTGTGTTGACTGAGATGTATCGTGTTTTAAAACCTGGAGGTAATTTCATCATCCAAGAGATGTACTCTGATGGAGAACAGACTGCTGCTCAGCTGGTAGACAGGGGTGTACATAATCTGAATGCAAAGATTGATTCTCTCTTAGGTATCCCTCATTTCGAGGCCCTAACTCGTCAGAGATTGAAAAGCTCAATCAATGAGGTTGGTTTGAGTGCTGTAGAGATCTATGAGTCTTCATGGGCTGTCAGATGCCTATTCTGTGAGGATGCACACGATTGTGAAAAACCCCTAAGAACTGATAATGTCGACTTTGTAACAAAGGAAATCGATGATGATTTGAAGAGAATATTTGATCATCCGTCTTATGATGAATTAAAGAAAGAGGGAGAATCACTTAAAGAGAGAGTCAAAGTTGCAGGGTCATCTGCAGCGTCTGTAATGTACTTTTTTGGAAAGAAGTAGTCTGAATACGAAACCAACGTCAGAGATTCTTCAGGTCTTGAGTTTCTTGAATTCTTTCCCTAGTTGAAATGCATCTCCAAGCTTTTCTCCTAATGTCCAATATGTCGGTTGTTTTTCAGCGCCTGTATATATGACTGGATTCATCTTTTTCATGTCCGATTTATTATCTGACATATTCTCTTCATCAACATAAGACGTCACAGCATCTCCAAGGACTATGAAATGATCTGGCAGTTCAATTATCTCCTTCACCTCAAGTTCCATATTGAGAATAGATTCCTCAATCATAGGAGCTCCCGTTTCACCATAGAATATGTCAAACAATGAAGACTTGTCAACTTCTCTTCCTGAAGTAATCCCGATGTAATCCGCGAGTTGTATTAGATTAGCTGAGGGAAGATTCATACTGAAGAATCTCTTCTCTCTAATACCGTTCATTGTATAGTGCTTCACATTGATTGAAGCCATCCATGTTGGAGGGTTTCGATTTACACGACTGACCCAAGTACACAACATGAAGTTGGGTTTCTCATCCACTATTGTTCCAATAATTACAGTTGGCATTTGATAGGGAGAATATCTCTGGTCAATCTTGATTTTGGGCATACCAAACCAAATGACTATGATTAGAAATAACTACTGCAAAGCGCAAGAATGGGAAGCTGCTAATGAAAAGAGCTTGAGTGTGGGAAAGCCCTCACTCTTTTTCAAGTTCCTTCTGCATAAGCTCGAGCGTACCGTTCCTGTTCCTCGGTCCATTTATCAATGTTTATTCCCATGGTCTGGAGCTTCATTAAGGCAGTTTCATAATCCAGTTCTTTGGGGAATTCATACACCGCTGGTTTCAAACCTTTACCATTCTTCGCTAGCCAAATCATGGCATTGAACTGTGAGGCAAATGAGAGGTCCATTACGGAGCTGGGATGTCCAACCGAGCACGCAAGATTGACAAGCCTTCCCTCTCCCAACAAATAGATTATTCTATCATCTTTGAGAATATATTGATCCAAACAAGGTTTGATTCTTTTCTTACTTTTACTAAGTGCCATCAAATCTGGTTCGTTAATTTCAACGTTGTAGTGACCCAGATTTCCAAGAATCGCACCGCTCTTCATCTTCTTAATGTGAACCCCAGTAACGATATCTTTCATCCCAGTTGCTGTCAGGAAGAGATCGCCCTTTGAAGCGGCATCATCCATCTTCATGACTTGATAGCCATCCATTCTAGCTTGAAGTGCCCTAACTGGATCAACTTCAGTTACGATAACATCAGCACCCATTCCCTTACCACGCAGAGCCATCCCACGTCCACAATACCCATAGCCACCAATAACGACTGTTTTTCCAGCTATCAACATATCAGTCGCCCTTAATACTCCATCAAAGGCACTCTGACCTGTTCCATAAACATTGTCAAACAGGTGTTTTGTGTCTGCATCGTTTACTGCCATGATTGGGTATTTGAGCTTGCCATCATCTGCCATTGCTCTAATTCTAATGACTCCAGTGGTAGTTTCCTCCGAACCACCGTGAAGATTCGGTATCAACTCTTCATGCTTCTGATGCAGTGTGAAGATGAGATCTGCCCCATCATCCAAAGTTAGGGTGGGCTTGATCTTCAAAGTCTGTTCAATACACCAGTAGTATTCCTCTGTATCAAGACCGTGCCAAGCAAAGACTGACACATCATTTGCAGCAAGAGCTGCTGCAACTTTATCATTAGTTGAGAGGGGATTACATCCCGACCATGCAACCTCTGCACCTGCAGCTCGTAAAGTTTCAACCAGTACCGCAGTTTCCTTGGTTACATGTAGACATCCAGTGATTCTCATTCCCTTCAAGGGTTGTGTTTTGGAGTACTTCTCCCTCAAATGCATGAGAACTGGCATGTTCTTTTCAGCATAATCAATTAGCATCCTGCCTTCTTCGGCAAGACCAATATCTTTGACTTTATATTCAGTCATCTAAATCACAGGCGCGAGGGGAGAGAATAACATATATGAATCCTACATCGTAGCAAGGAATGAATCGCACATAATTGGGGTTGAAAACGTGCAAAAAATGAAAGAGAGCGAGCTGCACCTTCTGACACTGTTATTGAAGAACTCACGGGCAAGCTTGGCTACACTTGGCGAAGGAGTGGGAAAAAGCCGGAATTGGATTGCACGGACAATTCACAAACTTGTGCGCACGAAAATCATACAAGCCTATGTCACAGTATTTGACCCTGCACAAGTCTATGCTGAACGCAACACCATACTACTCATCAAGACAAATCCCCGTGAGCTCGATGTGAGTCAGGGTCTCTTAGAGATGGCTGAGTTGGAATCGTTGGATGGAATATCAGGAGATCATTCGCTTCTAGGACTCTTTCGGTTTCGGGGTTCTGGCACCTTCGAACAATTCCTAGATAGAGTTGATCAAGTGGTAGCAAAATCAAAGGCTAACAAGTATCAGCTTGTCCAAGTTCTTTCCACATACAAAACTCATGGGTTCACACTCGAGAACCGTCCACCAAGACCTCAACTTGTGTCAACAAAAGAATGGGAATTGATGAGAACAATCTACCGTCAAGCCCCTAGTGAAGAAAGTCCATTTCCCCTGCCACAGAACGAGATTGGAAATAGAATGAATCCTTGTCTTAGCCAACCTGCAGTTTCTAAAGCAATGAGAAGACTTGAAGGTCGAGGAGCTATAGTTGGCTATTCTGTAGATGTCAAGTTTTCAAACCTAGGTCAACCAATTAGGTTCTTTTTACAAGTCAAACCCAAACCAGGTTCAATTGCGCAAACAGCCAGAGCAATCAGCACAATGGATGAGGTCTGGGATTTGCATAGGACAAGTGAAGACTACAGTCTCTTTGCAACTATTCGAACAGACAGTGTTGATGGATACAACCGGTTCTTACGACGACTATATTCGAATGAGAATATAATTGATACCCAGTCTCAAATTTCGCTTGAAGAATGGTTTGTACCTGCCCATTAGGATGCAATAGACCTACCTATCCAGTAATTGCTCCACAAATCCTTTCCCCAATATTTCATCAGTATCAAAATCCACCACACAAACATAATCACATTTGTTAACACATTTGCCATTCGAAATGCAATTCCACTGATACTCCCAAATGGAGCGAAGAGAAGAACCAACGGTCCCACAACATCAAACGGGTCTACCCAAGGCCACAGAATTGGATTGAACCAATGCATCGGATAGTCCAACAACAGATGTGAAAGCACGCCAATAAGACAAGAAACAATCAGCATCTTTGATAGTCCAGAAACCTCGTTCAAACTCTCACGGTCTACCCCGAAGAGAGTGGAGATTATTGGAGCATAGAGAAACCGGGTGATAATGACTGCTAGGAGAGTCCCTAATGTAATTGCTCCAATCAAACTATGTAGAAACTGATGATCTGGTAAATCACTGAAGAATATCCAAAGTAGTGGGACTTCTAAGTCAAGTATCATTGAGCCAACAACCAATCCAGGTAAAGAAAGCCTCTTGTCAAGTTTGGAAAGTTTATAGGCAAGGGGATAATGGAGTGGTGGGACGGGCACTAATCTGACCTCTGGATGACGGGATATGAGTATCATATTTCAATACTCTTAAAGAAGAATAGATGTACTGCTTTACCAAGGTGTAGACTGATGGGATTATACGAGTTCAATGGCAAGTCACCCAAAGTAGACCCAGAAGCATACGTGTCACCACGAGCATCTCTGATTGGAGACATTGAAGTGGGAGCTGATGCCAGCATCTGGGAGTTTGCAGTCATTAGGGCTGATTTGAACCGCATTCGAATTGGGAAAGGAACCTCAATTCAAGACAACGTCACGGTACATACTACATTCATGAACCCCACCGATGTTGGTGATTATGTGACTGCTGGGCATAACAGTGTGATCCATGCCTGTCAGATTGGTGACCGCACTGTCATTGGAATGGGTGCAATAGTCTTGGATGGTGCTAAAGTCGGTAGTGACTGTGTCATTGGAGCTGGTTCCGTTGTCACTGAAGGTACAGTGATACCTGATGGAAGTCTGGTGCTCGGTATACCTGGCAAGGTCGTCAAGGAAGTCTCTGACATGATGAAAGAGGCATTTACGGCTGGAGCAGAGCTCTATGTTGAGCTATCTAAGCAACACAAGTCTTCTGATTCGGGAAAACCCGAATAGACGACTAGTACACCTACCAGGGACCTGGTTCCTCTGTATCTCGTCTGACTACCTTGGTATCTAGATCTGATGGTTCTCTGGATTGCATTTCTTTCCATGCTACAGTGCATAAGATCACGGGTATCGCAATTATCAATGGTACAAATAATATGAAGATAATGATAATGACGCATAGCATAATATCCTGAGATTCAGTTCTAGCTGGTCCAGGCTCCTTAACAAGGAAAACACCCTCACCAACATAGTCGATAGCTGAACCACAATTTTGACAGTTCACCCTTCCGTCTTGGAGTTTGTGTTCATCCGTGTAGATATATTTTGAACCGCAGTTAGGGCATTTTATTCTGACACCCTCAACAGTTTCACTCAAGAAATGTATTGATGGTTTGATTACATCTGTATCATCCAAGGGTATAGATGAAATTCCTTCAGAACCCATCTGCGTGGAAAAACGCATTGTACAGTTTTGACACTCGACAGAATTTGACTCGTCAATCTTGTCAGAGGAATACAAGTAGTTTGCTCCACAACCGGGACATTCCAATCTATGATTGGTTGAAGACATTATCCCACTCCCATTCAACTATTGTTTCTGATTGTTAAATATCTAGCTAGTCTTCTAATGATATATGATGAAAAGTGGGTCTGGTGATAGATCTAATTTCCTGTTATTGGGGAGGCTGACCTCCCCGTTTCATTCTATTCTGCAAAGACTTGTCGTAGTCTATACCCTTGAAATACCGAATACAGAATCATACCGTAGACTGCGACCTTTTGCATCCATGCTGTTCCAATGAAAAAGATGTAGACGATATCGAGGATTGCCACCACAAATCCAACTAATGCGAACTTGTTATCGTACTCCTTATTGAGAAGAATACCAAATGAGTAGACTCCAATTGCCAACGCAAACAGAATAAAGAATAGAATTGTAGACAATCCGTGTTCTAACGGAAATACATCTCCTGCAAAGATTGTCAAGGATGCAAGAAATGGTGCTGCCGCAAGACCCAGAATTGTTCCAATCCAGCTGATCACTTTCTGTGGAGTTGATTCTGTGAAGACAGTACGTATCGAAAGCCAAAAGGGAACTGACGCCCCAGCTGCTACAGTACCCGCGATTGCAAATAGTGCATGATTGATCGGTGTCGCATAACCATTAGTCACTGTTAATCCTAGGGAGCTGAACGTGTTGTTCAAGAAATCATACCCTTCAGGATAGAACAACATTATCCCTAAAGTTATAATCGCAAACTGAATACCTGAAAAAATACCACCCCATGCTCCCAGTTGTTTCCAAAATTCTGCCATATTCTACTCTTCTCTTTTCTTTAGTTCCTCTTCCAGAAGCACTCGTCTTAGCACTTTACCTACGCTACTCATTGGCAATGACTCCACCAATTTGACCTCTTTGGGTCGCTTGTAGCCTGCCATCTTGTCTCTCGCCCATTCGATGAACTCCTCAGGTGTAGCAGTTTCACCCTCCTTCAGTACAATAAATGCCTTCACGAATTCGTTGCTAGGATCTTCCTCTCTCGGAATTCCCACTGCAGCAGCCATCTGCACTTTTGGATGAGTGAAAAAGATGTCTTCAATCTCTCGAGGATACGCTTTCATACCCCCTACATTGATCATCTGTTTCTTCCTATC
>VAPC010118199.1_pt1 | contig 11371 bp, 12 predicted proteins | sample 3395121 | NCBI WGS metagenome assembly VAPC01 (sample SAMN08290434, study PRJNA428436) | hydrothermal vent metagenome | isolation source: Deep-sea hydrothermal vent chimney | place: Indian Ocean: Southwest Indian Ridge | depth 1711 m m
CGCGAGCGCCCGGCGGCCATGCTAGAGCTCTTCCTGCTGATGGCCAAGCATCCGGAAATCGAAGGGGTACGCGCCGATACTATTCGGCTGATTCGTGACCATCGCCACCAAATTGACGACCACTACCGGGAAGACCCACGCCACCAGCGGCTGTTTATGGCCATTATGCGCGCGCCGGGTAACGTCCCCCGCCAGCTGCGGCGTATGAACCGCTACGGCATTCTCGGCAAGTACCTGCCGGAGTTTGGCCGCGCGGTGGGGCTGATGCAGCACGATCTGTTCCATATCTATACGGTGGATGCCCACACCCTGCGCCTGTTGAAGTTTCTTCATGGCTTCCGCAAACCGGATGCCAAGGTTGACTTCCCCGTGGCAGCGACGCTCATCCACCAACTGCCCAAGCTGGACCTGCTGTGGATTGCGGGCCTGTTCCACGACATCGGCAAAGGCCGTGGCGGCGACCACTCCGAAATCGGCGCGCGGGATGTCGAACAGTTCTGCCATCGCCACCATATTTCCCAGCACGACACCAACCTGGTCAGCTGGTTGGTGGAGCATCACCTGCTGATGTCGATGACCGCCCAAAAGCGCGACATCAGCGACCCGGATGTAATCCGCGACTTCGCACTGATCGTGCGCGACGAGACCCGCCTGGACTACCTCTATGTGCTCACCGTTGCCGATATCAACGCCACCAACCCCACGCTGTGGAACGGCTGGCGGGCATCGCTTTTGCGCCAGCTCCACGCGGAAACTAAACGTGCTCTGCGCCGTGGGCTGAAAAATCCACCGGATCGAGACGACTGGGTGCGCGAAACCCGTACTGAGGCGCGCTCGCTGCTGCAAACAGTCGGCGTCGATAGTGGCCAAATAGACCAGCTCTGGGAGTCGCTGGGGGAAGACTACTTCCTGCAGTACGCCCCCAGCGAGATCGTTTGGCAGACCCAGGGCATTCTGGCCCATCAGCCCTCCCCCCTGCCGCTGGTGCTGATCAGTGCCCCCACCGCCGACATGGCCGAAGGCGGCACCAAAGTGTTCATCCACACCCGCTCGGTGGATGACCTGTTCGCCGCCACTGCTGCCGCCATGGAGCAGCTCGGACTCTCGATCCACGATGCCCGCATTGCTACTTCCCACAACGACTGGACGCTCAACACCTTTATCGTGCTGGATAGCCACGGCCAGCCGATTCGCGACGCGGAGCGCATCGAAGAGATGCGCAGCCACTTGGTAGAAGAGCTGGATGACCCGGATGACTATCCAGAAATCGTCACTCGACACACGCCGCGCCAGCTCAAGCACTTCAAAGTGCCTACCGAAGTGGTGATCGAGCAGGACCCGGCCAATGAACGCACCCTACTGGAACTGACCGCCCCCGACCGCCCCGGTCTGCTGGCTCGGGTAGGGCGCATTTTCATGGAGCAAGATATCTCGCTCTCAGCCGCTAAAATTGCCACGCTAGGCGAACGGGTTGAAGACGTTTTCTTCATCACCACCAAAGCAGGCGAGCCGCTCACCGACCCCGAACGCCAGCAGCAGCTCCGCGAACGACTGATTGAGGTATTGGGGGTTTAAAGCTCGCGCTGTCTATGATTGCCGTGGGCTGGTTGAAGCGAGGGTCTTTCGCCATGGCCGGAATATGTTCCATACCATTCCGGCATTTCCGCCATCCATGGCGGTCAGATGGCGAAAGTAGCGCCCATGGATGGGTTCACAGCGCCCTCGCAGCAACCTGCTCTCGGCACCACTAAGCGCAATTGGCTGTTTTGCTAGTTCGGTTAGGTTTGAGCCTGCCCCAGGGCTTGCCTATAATCGGCGGTTCGATAAATGGTTTTGCCCACAGTTCCCGCCCTTACGCTCTCAACGGACGCGCCATGAACCCTGATCTCAACGCCCTACACCCCTATCCGTTTGAAAAGCTGGCCGCCCTCAAAGCGAGCCTAACGCCCCCGGCGGGACTGGCGCATATTCCGCTGACGATTGGCGAACCCCAGCACGCCCCCTACCAAGGCGCGCTGGAGGCACTCATCGCCCACCAGTTAGAGATGGCCCGCTACCCGGCCACCAACGGCCTTCCCGCCCTACGCGACGCGATTGCGACCTGGGCCACCCAGCGCTTCCAGCTGGCGGGGTTGGATGCCGAGCGCCAAGTACTGCCGGTGAACGGCACTCGCGAAGCCATCTTCGCCTTCGTGCAGGCGGCGCTGGACCGCACCCGCCCCGCAAAAGTGGCCGTACCCAACCCCTTCTACCAGATTTACGAAGGCGCCACGCTGCTGGCAGGCGGCGAGCCGCTCTACCTGGACTGCACCGCCGAGAACGGCTTCCGCCCCGATTTTTCAGCGGTCAGCGCCGACACCTGGCGCGATGTGCAGATCGTGTTTATCTGCTCGCCGGGCAACCCGACCGGCGCCGTCACGCCACTGGCCGAGTTCAAACAGCTGATTGCCCTGGCCGACGAGCACGACTTTATCATCGCCTCTGATGAGTGCTACTCCGAGCTTTACCTAGACGAGAACACGCCACCGCCAGGGCTTTTGCAGGCCTGCGCCGAGCTTGGCCGCGATGACTACCGCCGCTGCGTGGTCTTCCACTCGCTCTCCAAGCGCTCCAACCTACCAGGGCTGCGCTCTGGCTTCGTGGCAGGTGATGCCGACCTACTCGCCCCGTTCAAGCGCTACCGCACCTATCACGGCTGCGCCATGTCGCAGCCACTACAGCACGCCTCCATTGCCGCTTGGCAAGACGAAGCCCACGTGCGCGCCAACCGAGACGCCTACCGGGAAAAGTTCAGCGCGGTGACGGATGTGCTTGCCCCGGTGATGGATTTTCCCACTCCGGAAGCGAGCTTCTACCTCTGGCCTGCGGTGCCGGGTGGCGACGATATCGCCTTTACCCAGCGGCTATTCAGCGAACAGCACGTGAGCGTACTGCCCGGCAGCTTGATGGGTCGCCCAGGGCAAAACGGCCTTAACCCCGGCGCGGGTCGGCTACGCTTAGCGTTAGTGGCGGAGCTTGAGCCGACCTTAGAAGCGGCCAAGCGCCTTCGCCAACTAATCGAGCGCGACTAACGCGCCGCGCCGCTTAAGACGACGAAAGGAGGCTCTATGCTAACGCTCTACATGATTCATAACTGCGACACCTGCCGTAAAGCGCGTAAAGCGCTGGACGACAAAGCGCTGATGTATAAAACCCACGACCTGCGTAAAGATGGCCTTTCTGCGGCGCTGCTTGAGCACATCTTGAATCGCGTACCGTTGGTTGAGGTGATCAACAAACGCAGCAAAACCTGGCGGGATCTTTCTGACGAAGAGAAAGATTACGATGCCAACTCGGCGCGCCAGCTGCTGCTCCAGCACCCCACGCTGCTCAAGCGGCCGCTGCTGGAACTCGACGACGGCACCATCATGATCGGCTACCGTGACGGCGACTATGACACGCTAAGCGGCTAACCCTGACTCGACTTCTCTCACTCATTTTCTCTCACTAACCTCTAAGGAATACGCGTTATGCTGAGCTTCGCGCTTGGAATCGGCACCCAAAACACCCAGGGCGACTGGCTGGAAATCTACTACCCGGCCCCGCTGCTTAACCCGGACGCGAGCCTGGTCGCCGCTGCCAAAGAGGCCCTGGATGCACCGGCGGGCAATGCCCCGGTGAGCTTCTTACCGGAAGACTGCACCCGCTTGGCCAAGGCGCTGGAAGCGGCAGGCCACTCCGAGCAGGCCGCTCTGGCCGAGTCGCTGGCCACTAGCCAGCGCCCGCTGGTGGCGATGTTCCTGGAGAGCGACCAGCCGCCGCAAACCGCCCCTGAGGTGTACCTGAAGCTGCACCTGCTGTCGCATCGCTTAGTGAAGCCTCACGGCCTGGACCTGACCGGCATGTTCGGCCTGCTGCGTAACATCGCCTGGACCAACGAAGGCGCCATCGATATCGAAGAGCTGCCCACGCGCCGCCTGAAGGCGCGCCTCGCTGGCCGTACGCTGTCCGTCGACTGCGTGGACAAATTCCCCAAAATGACCGATTACGTGGTGCCCACCGGCATCCGCATCGGCGACACCGCTCGTGTGCGCTTGGGCGCTTACCTGGGTGAAGGCACCACGGTCATGCATGAAGGGTTTGTTAACTTCAACGCAGGCACCGAAGGCCCCGGCATGATCGAAGGGCGCATTTCCGCAGGCGTTATGGTCGGCAAAGGCTCTGATCTGGGCGGCGGCTGCTCCACCATGGGCACGCTCTCTGGCGGCGGCAACATCATCATCAAAGTGGGCGAAGGCTGCCTAATTGGCGCCAATGCCGGTATCGGTATTCCGCTGGGCGACCGTTGCACCGTGGAAGCCGGCCTCTACATCACCGCAGGCTCTAAAGTGACGCTGCTGGATGACCAAGGCCAGGAAGTGAACACCGTTGCCGCCCGCGAGCTGGCAGGCCAAGACGACCTACTGCTGCGCCGTAACTCCCAGAATGGCCGCATCGAGTGCCTGACCAATAAAAGCGCCATTGCGCTGAACGAGGCGCTGCATGCCCATAACTGAGCCTGCCTCACTGTCGCCTACGCTGAAGCTGGCCTTTGAGCTGCTTCGCCGGGCGTCGGTGACTCCCGACGATGAAGGCTGCCAGGACCTGATGATCGAGCGCTTAACGGCGCTCGGTTTCCATATCGAGCAGCTACCGTTTGGCGATGTGAAGAATTTTTGGGCGGTTCGTGGTCACCACGGCCCGGTGCTGGCGTTTGCGGGGCACACCGACGTGGTGCCCAGCGGGCCACACACTAACTGGGAATTTCCGCCTTTCGAGCCCTGCATCGACGACCAAGGCATGCTCTGCGGGCGCGGCGCGGCTGATATGAAGGGCAGCCTTGCCGCCATGCTCACCGCGGTGGAGCGCTTTGTCGCCCGCTATCCTGATCATGACGGCCGCATTGCGTTTTTGATTACCTCCGATGAGGAAGGCCCGGCCATCGACGGCACCCGTGCGGTGGTAGAACATCTTCGCGAGCGCAATGACCGCCTGGATTACTGCATCGTTGGCGAGCCCTCCTCTACTGCTCGCCTAGGCGATGTGATCAAAAACGGTCGTCGTGGCTCTTTGGGCGGTGTGCTGCATATTAAGGGCATTCAAGGCCATGTGGCCTACCCTCACTTAGCGCGCAACCCGATCCACCAAGCGATGCCCGCCCTGGATGCGCTCGTCAACGAGCACTGGGATGCTGGCAACGACTTCTTCCCTGCAACCAGCTTTCAGATATCTAATCTGCGTGCCGGTACAGGGGCCACCAATGTGATTCCTGGCGAGGTAGAGGTGGTGTTCAACTTCCGCTACTCCACGGAAGTCACCCATGACGAGCTGCGCTCACGCACCGAGGCAATTCTGGATCAGCACGGTCTTGAGTATCACATCGACTGGACGCTGAATGGCGAACCGTTCCTGACGTCCGAAGGTGAGCTAGTGGAGGCGGCGATTCGTGGCGTGGAAGCCGTGACTGGCGAACGCCCAGCGCTTTCTACCAGCGGCGGCACCTCGGATGGCCGTTTTATTGCCACTCTGGGCGCGCAGGTGGTAGAGCTTGGCCCGCTGAACGACACCATTCACAAGGTGAACGAGCGCGTGCGCGCTAGCGATTTGGATGCGCTGAGCCGCATCTACGAAGCAACCCTTCAAGCGCTACTGACCAACGACGAGGTAAGCGTATGATGGAGCGGTTTCCGGATATCGAAGTGTATCTGGCGCGGGTCACGCTGGATGACATTAACGCCTGGCTGGCTGACGTGCTGAGTGCACCGCCCCTTAGCCCAGCAGGAAAAGGCAAGTGGAAAACCCGTGGCCAGTATCAGGGCGATAGCGTCCCGGTGCTGCTGGTGGATAACGCCGCGGATGGTTTTGCCAGCCTCTGGTTCGATAGCGGACACACTCCGTGGCACACCGACCAGGAGTGCGCCCAGCACGCCGCTGAAGCGCTGCAGGTGGAAGTCCGCTGTTCGCTGGGGGGCTGGCACCCTGGCGACGACCCAGACCGCTTTTGGCAGGTGCTGCCCGGCGGCCAGGAAAAAGCCATCGAATGGCCGGACTCAGGCCGTTAAATGCAAAAACCCCCGTAAGCGCGGGGGTTTTCTCTTTCAGCACTAATTTATCACTACAGCACCTGGGCGCTTACTCAATAATGCTGACGTCATCGGCCTGCAGGCCGCGATCATTTTTAATCACGTGATAGCGAACAATCTGGCCTTCGGCCAGCATACGCGGGCCACGACCACGAATCGCACGGAAGTGAACAAACACATCTTCTCCGTTATCGCGAGTAATAAAGCCGTAGCCTTTGTTGGTGTTAAACCACTTTACTTCCCCCTCTTCACGGCCATCGTTGGGGTCGATGATATCTTCCTCTTCATCATCTTCCACCGTAGGAGCAGGTGCTTGGGGTTGGCGCGGCGCAGGCTTAGCCCGAGCCACATCTGCCTTCACAACCATTGGTGGCGCCAGGGCAGCCGCCGCTAACGTGCCGAGAAACAACATAATAAAGCAGCCAAAGGCTACCGCGGCATATACGCTAAAAGCAGCTTCGGCTAACCACTGCTCAGCCAGAGGTGCATTGGTTAAATGAACAATCCCTGCCAGAAGAAGCGGCGTGGGGGCGGCGAGTAAGACACTGATAAAGAAACAGCGAAAAACAACTTTTGGGTTCATAGATGATAAAAGCTCTCTTGTTGTATGGGTAACAGACGAAGGACAATACTCGAACTACCAGGCCCATTCCTAACAGTACCGAGCATACTACACAAGGTGACGATGTTATCATGACAAACGAATTATCGCCTGCTGAGCTCGCTCAACGTCTTGAATCGTTGGAGAGTCGGCTGGCCTATCAGGAGCACTGGCTGGACACTCTGGATCAAGCGGTCGCCCAGCAGGAGCGCCGCTTGGAAAAACTGGAGCAGCTAAGCGCCTTGATGCGCGAACGGCTACGCGAGCAGCATCAGGCGCTCCAGGCGGGCGACTCCCAAGGCAGTTTTCGTCCAGAAGACGATATCCCACCCCACTATTAAGCCACGACTCGCGGCTTCTTGCCCGCCCAAAAGCGGTGGGATTACCTCACCATGCTGGCCGGGGCAACGCTTTCCAGCCCAAATGCATCGGCAACGGCACGATAGGTCACCTTGCCGTTGTGAACGTTAAGGCCGGGCAGGAAGTGCGCATCATCGGCCAATGGCCGTGCTTAGTCGCGGAACACGCGCACGCCTAGCGCCTTCAAGTACGACGTCTCCGGTATGGCCGGGTGCACCGGGTGATCCGGCCCTTGGTGGCCCTGGAAGATCACCTGACCTTGGCGGTCTTGGTGGCGCACTGCACCGCGCACCACATCGACCAAACGATCAGGGGCAAGGTGCATGGAGCAGGATGCCGACAGCAGCAGGCCATCGCGGCCCAGCAGGCGTATCGCCTCACGGTTCAGGCGCGAGTAGGCGCGCTCGCCGTTGGGGATATCCTTACGCTTTTTGATAAACGCAGGCGGATCGAGAATCACCACATCGAACTGCTCGCCATCTGCCTTTAGCGCCGCCAGGGCTTCAAAAGCATCGCCTTCACCAATCGCCACCTGCTCTTGAACGCCATTCAGCTCGGCGTTGCGCGCCACTTGCTCCAGCGCCGCGCCGGATGCATCCACGCAGAGCACTTCTGATGCACCGCTGGCCGCCGCCTGAACGCCCCAGCCACCCACGTAGCTGAATACGTCTAGCACGCGCTTACCGGCCACTTGGCTGTTGAGCCAAGCACGGTTCACACGGTGATCATAGAACCAGCCGGTTTTCTGGCCGTTTAGCACCGGCACTGCAAAGGTGACGCCATTTTCGACCAGCAGCACTTCGTCAGGCAGCGTACCTTTGACGACTTCCACGTGGGCTTCCAGGCCCTCCTGGCGGCGGCCACCGGTGTCGTTACGGAAGACGATAGCACTCGGCTTAACCACTTTCTCCAGGGCGTCAACGATATCTTCCGCCAGTGCCTGCATACCGGCGGTGTTGAGCTGCACCACCAGCACATCGCCGAAACGATCAATCACCAGGCCAGGCAGCAGGTCGCCCTCGCCATGAATCAGGCGATAAAACGGCTGATCAAACAGGCGCTGGCGCAGCGCTAGGGCCTGATTAAAGCGATGCACGAACAGCGAGCGGTCCAGGCGCATTTCAGGGTCGCGAGACATGATGCGGCCGCAGATCAGCGAGTGCGGGTTCACGTAGGCAACGCCCAGGGTTTTACCGTTGGACGCCTCTACCAGCGCAGGCTCGCCCGCCGCAAAGTTTTTCAGCGGCGTCTCTTTGATATCGACTTCGTTGGAGTAGATCCACAGATGGCCAGCTTTTAAGCGGCGATCGGCGTTTTTATTCAAGCGCAGGCGTTGGGTCACAACAATCTCCAAAAGAGCAAGCTGACAGTGCACTTAGGCACTGTAAGCATAAAAACAGTTAACCGCCCAAGGCGGCGATTAACGCTGGCAACCGGGGCAAAACACACTGGCACGTTGACCCAGGGTAATGCGCTTCAGCTCGCTGCCACAGCGTAGGCAAGGCTGCCCGTGGCGTCCGTAAACATTCAGCCGCTGGGCGAAGTAACCAGGCTCGCCTTGGCCGCTGACAAAATCGCGCAGCGTGGTGCCACCGTGGGTAATGGCCGCCGCCAACACCTCTTTGACGGCCGCCGCTAGCGCGTCGTAGCGCGCTTGGGAAATTCGCCCCGCCGCACGGCGCGGGTCGATGCCTGCCATAAACAGCGCTTCGGCGGCATAAATATTGCCCGCACCCACCACCACACGGTTGTCCATCAAAAAGGGCTTTACTGCCACCCGCTTATTACGCGACAGACGGTAGAGCCACTGGCCGTTGAAGGCATCGCTAAGCGGTTCAGGGCCAAGGTGAGCAAGGCGGGTATCGCGGCTGCCGTCGCCCTGCTGCCAGTCGACAAACCCAAACCGACGCGGGTCATGGTAGCGCAGCACGTAGCCGCTAGCGGTCACCACATCCACATGGTCGTGCTTTTTCGGCAAATCCCCCAGGCGGGCAATACGCAGGCTGCCCGACATGCCTAAGTGCCACAGCAGCGTGGCACTGCCATCAGCGGTGGCTAGCGGAATCTGCAGGTATTTAGCTCGTCGGGCCAACTCGCCCACTCGTGCGCCGATTAAGCGTTCGGCCAGGTCGTCCGGCACTGGTACCCGCAGGCGCGGCTGGCGCACCCGCACTTCGGTAATTTCTTGCCCCTCTATATAGGGGGCGATGCCACGTCGCGTGGTTTCAACTTCAGGCAGTTCGGGCATGATGAAAGCCTATGATGACAGCACAGTGACAGCGATTAACGGCCAAGGCGCTAACGACAGACATGCAAAAACCCGGCTTTAGGCCGGGTTTTTCAACAGGCGCTCGCCTGCGGTGAAAGCCGATCATCGTAATCGCGATTACTTGATCTTGGCTTCCTTGTAGATAACGTGCTTACGGACCACCGGGTCGTATTTCTTGAATTCGAACTTATCCGGGGTGTTCCGCTTGTTCTTATCAGTGGTGTAGAAGTGGCCTGTACCGGCACTAGACACCAGCTTGATCTTATCGCGCATGGTTTAACTCTCCCAAAAGTGCTTAGCAAAAAGCTGGCTTAGATAGCGTCGCCGCGTTTGCGGATATCGGCCAGAACCGTCTCGATACCTTTCTTGTCGATGATGCGCATGCCTTTAGAGGAAACGCGCAGCTTGACGAAGCGGTTTTCAGACTCAACCCAAAAACGATGGGTGTGCAGGTTCGGCAAGAAACGACGACGTGTCTTACGCTGGGAGTGAGAAACGTTATTACCAGTTACCGGACGCTTGCCGGTAACCTGACATACTTTGGACATGAGAGCCTCCAACCGCTTGGCGAGTTGTTCAAAACTGTCGGGCAAACCGGAGCAGGGAGGGAGTCGACGCAGTTAACCGCCTAGCTGTACCCAAATCCGTTATTCAACCCAAGTTCAAAGGTGGCACTTTATACCAGAGCACCTAGCTACCAGCAAGCGAAACCGCCCAAAAAGCCCAAAAAAGCGCTTTTTTGGACAATTTACTTAGAAAAGGGGCAAAGACCGAAGGGTCGAGCACACGTCTTCTGCTGCTGATGCTGCTGATGCTGCTGCTGCTGAAAATTACCGCTATAGCCAGCCACGCTCGGCAAATGACACCACTTCTCCGTCCCCCACCACAAAATGATCGAGTACCCGCACGTCAAAGAGTGCAAGAGCATCTTTTAAGCGTTCAGTGATACGTCGATCAGCATCGCTGGGCTCAGCCACACCCGATGGGTGATTGTGGGCCAGGATGACAGCACCAGCGTGTAACTCAAGCGCACGCTTGGCAACTTCGCGGGGGTAAACGGATGCGCTGTCTAGGGTACCGCGAAACAGGGATTCATAGCGAATAATTCGATGCTGTGTATCCAAAAAAAGTACGGCGAACTCTTCATGCCCCAAGTGACGCAGCTGTGAGCTCAAATAGTGGCGCACCAACGCAGGCGACGTTAAGGCATTGCCACGAGCCAGTTGGCTGGCCAAATGCCGTCGAGAGAGCTCTAGGGTGGCCTGCAACTGGGCAAATTTAGCACTTCCCAGACCACGGGCGGAGCAGAACTGGGTTTGGTCCGCCTCAAGCAACTGCCTTAACCCCCCAAAATTCGCCAGCAAATCCCGCGCCAAGTCTACCGCCGAGCGCCCCTGCACGCCTACTCGCAGAAAAATCGCTAACAGCTCGGCATCCGAAAGCGCCTGCGCGCCCATATTCAACAGCTTTTCCCGTGGCCGCTCACCTTCGGGCCAATGATTAATCCCCATCCACGCCTCCCTAATGGTTCTTTTAACGCACTGCCATGACCACCAGCCTCACTATACCTCGCATTATGGCGAATCTGCCGAGCATGCCAAAATAATCAGCCAAATGGTATGGTAAGCCCCTTGTTGATCGTCACACTGGACTGCCCACCATGGCCCCACTTTCGCACTCCCCCTTATCGTCGCTAGCGGGTAAGCGCCTGCTGCTGGGCGTTAGCGCTGGCATCGCGGCCTACAAAAGCGCCCTTATCGTGCGGCTGCTAAAACAGGCTGGCTGCGAGGTTCGTGTAGTGATGACCGAGGGAGCCCAGGCGTTTATAACGCCACTCACGCTTCAGGCACTTTCGGGCGAGCCGGTGCGTACCTCGCTACTCGACCCTGAAGCGGAAGCTGGCATGGGGCATATCGAGCTGGCCCGCTGGGCGGATGCCATCGTCATCGCCCCGGCCACCGCCGACTTGATCGCGCGGCTGGTCCATGGCATGGCGGATGACTTACTGACCACTCTATGCCTTGCTTCTGAAGCACCGCG
>VAPC010002172.1_pt1 | contig 11312 bp, 16 predicted proteins | sample 3395121 | NCBI WGS metagenome assembly VAPC01 (sample SAMN08290434, study PRJNA428436) | hydrothermal vent metagenome | isolation source: Deep-sea hydrothermal vent chimney | place: Indian Ocean: Southwest Indian Ridge | depth 1711 m m
ATCACTGTTTATTAGGATTGACAATAAGCATTTTGGACGGCGGTTCGACTCCGCCCATCTCCACCAAATTTTAAGCCCCATATTGGGGATGATAAGACCTTATTTGGGGATGTCCCGGCTTCGACAGGGTGACAAAGATAGATCTACAGTGCGGTTAAGCAATCACCCGTAATTGAAAGAAATTAAACTAAATGCATCTAATGATTCATTCTATGGTGATTACGCCCTAGCAGCGTAAGCCATACGAGGGTGATGCCTTGTTACCAAATAATCACTAGGGACACTTCGGTGTCCCTTTTTCGTGTCTGGTGTATTGACAAATATAATTTTTTATGTAACTATCCGACATGGATTAAAAAAAAGGATATAAAAATAAAAATAATAAGAGGTCAAACATGGCTCAAGTAAGTGAACAAGATGTAGTTCTTGATAGTTTAGATAAACTATTTTTTATAGATAAAAAAGGAATATTGCGTGCCAGAATTTCTGTTGGTAATCGCAAGGCTGGACAAGTTGTTGGAACAGTCCAATCAGGCGGGTATCGCCAAACAACCATTGATGGTAAAAAATACTATGTCCACAGGCTGGTTTTGGCTATGACATTAGGATATTTCCCACCTGAAATCGTTGATCATAATAATGGCGTCCGCCATGACAATCGTCCAATAAACCTGGTTGAATGCTCACCTTCATATAATGCAAAAAAACTTCACATGAAATGCTGTAAGTGGCTTGGAAAACGCAGGTTGTTTAAGGTTTGGAGAAAAAGCAACCCCCGCGCCTTCCGATTATTTGAAGACTGCACAGATGCTATGGTACAGCACGCTGCATATAACGGCTAAAATCAACTGCCATGGTGGTGCATACTATCATGGCAGGTTTGATAAGTAATATCATGAAGGCTAATTATTCACATAATTCGTTTGTGGCTGACACTGACGATGATGATTCCGATGACGAGCAACGTGTTAAACCATATGAGTATTTTGAACAGCAGGTCATAAGGAAAGTACATCATTTCTTCCTTAATGGTCTGATTGGTGAAGCTGGACATTACACCAAAATGATTCATACGATTCAACAGGCTGGCTCTGAGGATGCTATTCACATTCACTTAAACACAGAAGGTGGATATCTGACCACGGGCGTGCAGATAATAAACGCCATGAAATACAGCCCAGCTGAAATTATCTGTAGTATAGAAGGCGAAGCCCATTCCTTGGGTTCGCTTATATTTTTAGCCGCTGATCAATTTCTTGTTCATGATAATAGCCAAATGCTTATACACAACTTCACAGGTGGTGTTGTTGGCAAGGGCAAAGAATCTGCTGATGAAATGGCAGCAACATTAAAATGGTTTAATATCCTTACGCACAAATATTACATTCCATTTTTAAGTGATAGAGAACTAAAAGATGTATTAAACGATAAAGACATGTGGCTCCATTCAGATGATATACGAAAACGTTTAACTAAAATGATAAGAATCAAAAAGAAAGAGGACGCAGAATAATAGTGTATTGACGAAAAATGCATATTATGATATATTTTTTTAATGGATAGAACGTTAGAACAAATAATAAAAAGCCATATCCATTTACAACCACCAAGTAATAAAGGCTGGCAAGCCGTACGTTGCGCAGTATGCAACGATCATACTCGAAAGGGTCTACGTGGTGCATTCAATTTTGATAATGGCGTCATAAACTACAAGTGCTGGAATTGTAATCACGCTTCTCGGTATGACCCAGAAGTAAATGAATATTATTCCAAGAATATGTTGATAACACTTGATGCGTTTGGAATTCCAGATGATGAATATAAAGAAATTATCATCACCACCCCCGCATGGAAAAACGGTCCAAAGAATAAAGACAATATCCGCAAGGAAACAAAGGATATAGAACCCAAGATAATACAAATGCCCAAGTATTTCTATTATCTTAAAGATGCGAAGCCTGATGATTTTGTTGCTGATGCTGCCGTTGAATATTTAAAGGAACGCGGGATAGATGCCAATAGTTATCCTTATATGTTAGCAAGGGAAACAAAGGAACCGCAGTTTCATAAATGGTTGGGTAGGGTAATTATCCCAGTCTATAAGAATAATAAGATGATTTACTATATTGGACGTGCCTTATACGATGCTGTAAAGAAGTATGAAACCCCCGCAATATCTAAAGAAAACATACTGTATGGATTTGATAAGTTATTTGATTATCAGGACAAAACCCCATTATTAATAGTTGAAGGCTATTTTGATGCCCTCGCCATCGACGGCATTGGGCTTTTGGGAAACATAATAACCACCGGTCAACGTCAGTGGTTAAATAGAAGCCCACGAGAAAAAATATACATTCCCGACAGATTTGGTAATGGTATGCGAGCAGGGGAGCAAGCCCTTGATAATGGTTGGTCTATATCAACACCTGATATTGGAAATGACCCCAAAGACATGGATGACGCTGTAAAAAAATATGGAAAGTTGTATGTAATAAAAACAATATTGGACAATCGTGCTGATGGTGAATTAGCAAAAACAAATTTGGGGAATTATTGCGAAGCGTAATAACAAACTAATCCAAAACTATAATAAATATAATAATAAGGTATTGGAATATGGAAAAACTTAAATCACTCTACGACAATCGTGACGAAGTCTTTGGAGACAAAACGTACGAAATATTTGAAACGATTGATAATACATTATCATGTGTCACCGTGTATCTTTCTGATATCGATGACATTGTTTCCCAGGGCATTATCGCATGGGAAGATACCAGTTTGCTTGATGACCTTATAATTGTCATTGGTACAGTACAATACAATATTGGCGATGTATTAGAACTCGATGGTGAAGACATCGAAGTAACACTCGACAACATTGCACAATTTGAACGTGTTGTGCATATGTCAATCCCATATAAATTAGTTCTTGAAAACAATAAAGACAATATTATGAACTACTTATATACTAATGGTATTGATGATTCTATAGATACATTTTCCACTATGAACATTCCCATTGCCAATACCGAATTTGATTTATCTGAATTATCAGATGACCAATTAAAATCGTTCATGCAAAACCAAATAACAAAACGCGATAATTAAATATGAGCTTAGTCAAAGACCTTGGCGAAAAATATTGTAATTTACCAAACATATTAGAAAGATTTGATAACGAAATTGCAGACGCTGATAATAAAATTTCTTCAGAAGGAAAGTTATTAGAAACATCTCTTAGTAAAAATTCTGCATGGTTACATTATTACGATTCAAGACGGAACAAACTTACAACCCTTGTTAATCATTTCAAGATGGAAGCCAACCGCGTGCGCGGTGAGCTATACCGTGAATATAAAGAAAATTATTCACGGGCATTGACTTCGACAGACATATCAAAATATATAGAAAGCGATCCGAAGTGGTTACTTGTGTATGGGCTACTTATAGAAATACAAGAAACAGAAGGTGAATATAAGACTGTTGTAGAATCGCTAAAGACACAAAATTTTTCATTAGGACATATTACAAAGCTCCGCCTTGCGGATCTTGAATTTACGGAGATTTAATGTCGTTAAAATGTAAGATATTATTATTAGACGAAGTCCATTGTGTTTGTTTAGGTTTACTTAAAGATCATTATGCTTATTTCTTTGAAAAATATGGAATATTTACAGAAGGATATTTCTTCCATCCAAAATATGAACTTGGTATATGGGATGGGAAGATTCGTTACTTTAAAAAAACAGGAAAAACTTACGTAACATTATTGGATGAAATTGTTCCCAGTATTGTAGATTTGGGATATGAAATTTCCATTGAAGATAGACGGAAAAATTTTTTAGTAGAACCAACATTAATTGATGAAAATTATTTTCAACATATTCAAGACCCAAAATCTGGAAAGCCATGGCACGTTCGAGATTACCAAGTTGAATTAGTAAACACATTACTAACTAAAGGTAATGGTATTGCATTGGCAGGCACTGGTGCAGGTAAAACAAGCATGTGTGCTGCATTAGCATTAGCTTATGAACGCGCAGCCAACATTAGATCTATCATTATAGTCCCAGATACAACACTGACTGACCAAACAAAAGAAAGCTATGAACAGTTCGGTTTGGATGTTGGTGAATTTACAGGCACTACTAAAGATCTCGACCATCAACACGTTGTTGCTACGTGGCAGACACTACAAAATTTGCCACAAGTCATCGAAGAATTCCAAATGATTATCGTCGATGAGTGTCATGGATTACGTGGCGCTGTGTTAAGTAAACTATTAAATGAACATGGCAAGAACATCGCTCATAGGTTTGGTGTTACTGGCACGTTACCAGATAACGAAAGTGATTCGACTGCTGTAAAGATTGCTGTTGGGCGAGTTCATTATGAGATTCCAGCCCACGAACTTATCGCCGCAGGTCATTTATCTACTATAAATATAAACATCGTACAATTATCTGTAAATTTAAAACCGGCGTATGAAGAATTTATGATAGATGTTAAAGATGATCCCAAATTATCACAAACAACGTATACAAAATTCAAAGGTTCTTATTTTCCAGACTTCACGTCAGAAAAAAGGTTTTTGCATTCACAAGAAACCAGACTTAACTGGATTGCACGTGACTTAATAAACAAAGCATCTATTTGTCAGGGAAATGTTTTGTGTTTAGTTAACGGCATACCATTTGGTCGTAAACTGGCAGACAAGATACCAGGCGCTGTGTTTTTGCATGGCGCAGATGATAAAGAAACCAGAAAAGAGATGTATGCGCAGTTTGCTGACAGGGACGACCTAATACTCATTGCCACAGTAAATATAGCAGGCACTGGCTTGGACATCACGCGCATATTTAATCTTGTGTTAGTGGACATCGGCAAATCATTTATACGTGTAATACAAGCCATTGGGCGCGGACTACGAAAAGGTTACGATAAGAACCATATAGAAGTTACGGATATATGTAGTGATCTAAAATATAGTAAACGACATTTAACCAAACGAACAAAATATTATGTTGATGCAAAGTATCCCTTTGAACAGAAAAAAGTTGCATATTAGTCAACACTATGATATAAACTATTACTAACTAATAATAATAAAAAATAAAATGTTAATATTTGATGAAAACAACGATGCTATTATGCTCGAAAATATTCAAGGTCCAGTATTATCGCAATACATGTACGTCCTTGATTTGAACATGATGGATTTCACATTGGCACCATTGCTTGTATTCGAAGAAGTAATATGCCCCACGATTGTTTTAAAAATCCAAGGCTTTAGTTTTGAACTGCCAGCCAATTGGAACATTCTCATATCAGATGATGAAACATACCAATTGGATGTTGTTGAAATATCAGAATTGGCTGGTAAAGAATTCAAAGCAGTGGTATACGGAATGCAAATGAGTAACGTGGCGTTAGAAACCATACAAGTTATTGATTACATATCAAATCGTCAAAATGTTGGACCTTCGCTAAATAAATACCAAATGTTGTGTCACCCAATTAACCCCAATTGCTGGATAAATATCTCACCATCTGACGGTTGGAGTAAATACCTTAAAGATCGTGTAGTTGGCGACATAATTTAGGAGATAATAATGAATTCTACTGTAGAATTAAAAGAAGAAATAACATTTGACGAATTTAAAGCATGGATGATGGGACTTGTGCGTGGTAAGGGATCAAAACTGCCTAATATTGATGATTGGCGGATTATTAAAACTATGATGGATAAAGTGGTGCCTGATAAAGAAACTATTATTCAACATACACCAATTTATACACACCCGCCCGCTCCAACATGGGAACAACCCAATAAATATCCAACACCAGGACCATGGTGTGGTGATAAAATAAATACTGGATCATGGACAAGTTATCCTGAACCGTTTGGTGGATATGGTGGATATGGTGGCACCGCAATATCTCCACACACCCATGATATCGCCACGCACGGATATGGTGATCACATGGGACTGGGTGCATCTGCATTTAGTATTGGTGATGGAACCACTACCGCGTGTGGTACAGGCGCAATGACTGTAACGGATACAACATTAAAAGTATCGCAGATGCCAGGAATAGTTAAATAAATAACAATATGACGAAAAAAATTAAAACAAAACGCAAAGCAAAGCAAACCCTTGCAGAATTTCGCGCATGGTTATCTGGCGTAGAAGAACTACAACCAGAAGAATGGTCGCCATCCAGTGAGCAGTGGTTATTAATCCGCGCCCGAATTGATAAAATAATTGATCCAGAACCTGAAATAATACATATTACAGGTGCGGCATTAGGAACAAATAGTAAGCCGGAACAACCAGTAACACCTGGGTTTGTTCCAGCACCTGTTGTTGGTGGGGTACCACCAGATGTGCTGGTTGAATCTGGTCACGCACCCGCTAACTTACCAGCTCCTGCAACAGAGATGCCGCAACCAGGTGGTGCGCCACGTTCAGTAACATCAAACATCGATACTACTAATGGAAACTACGAAAGCGGATTCATTTAATACTGAGTTAACCGATAGAACGTTATGGTACGACGGCGATTCTACCGTTGGTTTCGAAACACTGACAAAGTATATAATGACTGGGCAGGACATCGATGGTTTATTCGTTGATATTTTAACACCAGAAATAATTCAATACAATTTAAACGTTTTTAAAAAAGATAAGATTGGAATTAAAGAAACCACGCGCCCATTAATGTTTAATTGGGATATACCAGAAGAATATAAAAACATCGATATCTATAATTATATTTCTACGAAATTATTAGAAACCTGTACGAATACTTCCGAAATTAGCTATCGTGAGCAGCGCATTATCGATGAAATGAAGCTGTATGAGAGTTTGGGATTAATCGATGTTTTGGGGACGTTAATTTATATCATAAATACATTAATAGAAAATAATGTGGTTTGGGGAGTGGGACGCGGCAGCAGCGTTTCATCTTATGTTTTATACCTAATAGGCGTTCATGATATTGATAGTTATAAGTATGGACTAAATATAGGAGAATTCTTACGAACCGAATAAAGGAGAATATTGATGGGAAAAAAAGTACGAAGCGCAAGAGGTGTTATATTAGATCTTGATTTGATGAAAATCAAAGAACAGATTGCCTCTGCACCAACCCCACTGGAAGTTAAAGCCCGACAAAATTTTATAGAAAGTAGATTAAAGCGCAGGCTGAAAAAAGCCCAAGCAGCCGTGGCGGTCGAATCAACAAACGTAGAAACAGAACCAACGATGCCAGAGCCATCTACAGCAACAGTCAAGGCAGAAACAGAACATATTGAAGATGCTGTGCAAGCACAAACAGAACCACCCGCGCCACCAAAAAAGAAAAAGTCAACTAAACAGAAAGCCCGACCAACAAAAAAGAAGGAATAATAAAAAATGAGATTACTACCTTTAGGTAATAAATTCACATTTAAGTTTATAGATAGCATTGTTGTAAAAACAGATCACGGTAAGCGTAGAACGCAATTTGAAGAGAAGGCGTTTGGTGAATTTGTTGTTTCAAGTTATGATGAGGGCGCAAAGCAACCCAGATGGGTTACTGTAATCGCTACTGGTCCTAAAATTCCACCAGAGGATTTCACCGAAGGGGATGAAGTTCTCGTCGCACCCCTTAAATGGTCAGAAGCAATAGAATTTGATGGTGATAATATTTGGTATTCTGATTTAACAAATGTTCTTGCAATAGACGATTAATACTTAGTAGAAATCATAAATACTATTTCAGTATGGAGTTTTTATGGTATTCATTTTTCTACTTGGCATTAGCGCACTTTCAATAGCAGCGGTCGCCGCTTACTTTAGTATATATGGTCTTGCCGCAATATTTTCAGGTTTTTTCTGGCAAGTAATTGCCATGGGAACTGTTCTTGAACTTGGTAAGTTAGTAACAGCATCATACATTTACCGCTATGGTGATGTAATTACAAGACGCGCAAAGGCGTATTATATTTCGGCTATTTTTGTTTTGATGCTAATAACATCAGCTGGTATATTTGGTTTTCTTTCACAGGGCTACCAAGAAGACACCCTATCATTAAAAATACAAGAACAAAACATAGAATTATTGCTTGAAGAAAAATCAGAATTACAAAAATTTAAAACAGAACGCCTTGATCGTCGTAAACAAATAGATGATGACATAGCCTCACTACCCAATAATTATATAACAGCACGACAACGCCTGCTGAAATCTTTTGGTCCAGAATTGGATTCATTAAAAATAGATATTGCAGAATATACAAAAGATATAAATGCCAAGACCATTGAAATATCTAAAATAAAACAAGAAAAATTAATCAATGAAGTTCATATTGGTCCAATTGTTTTTATTGCGCGAGCGTTTGAAGCCGATACAGATACAGCAACAAAATGGTTAATAATTATGCTTATTTTTGCATTTGATCCGTTGGCTGTTATGTTAACTATTGCAACGAATAATGCCATCATGATTCACACTGGAATTAAACCTGGTCTAAAACAACCAACCAAGCCAGCAATAAACAAACCCACCAAAGTAGAAGCTATAAAACCCCCAACAATTGAACCAACAATTGAACCAACAATTGAACCAACAATTGAGTCAGCGATTGAATCATCACTCAACGAAAATAATACAGATTCAATGATTCAATCAATTAAAGATGCCTTAAAAAAATATAATAAAAAAAACCTAACCACAGAAGACCTGCTACAACAACAGATGCTTGAAGAAATGCTAAAACGCAAGATGGTGACCGCTAAATTACGTGGTGACACCGAAATTAGCTAATTGACATATTTGTCGTTTCATAATATAATACCAAAACTGTCCAAAAAATAATAAAAATAGGATACACATGAATAATCCAAAACATAGTTTGTGGTGTGAAAAATACCGTCCCGCAAACCTAAGCGAATATGTCTTCCATGATAGTTCGCACAAAAAAGCCTTCACGCAGATGATTAAGAATGAAACCATCCCCCACCTGTTGTTATCTGGTGTTCAGGGTTCTGGAAAAACTACCATCGCTCAGATATTGATTAATGAAATCGGATTCGATGATACTGATGTTCTCATTATAAACGCCAGCGACGAAAACTCTGTTGATGTCATGCGCGACAAAATAAAGAACTTTATTTCAACGTTTGCATTAGGGAAATTTAAAGTCGTTTTGTTGGAAGAAGCTGACTACTTAACCCTAAACGGACAAGCCGTATTGCGTAAGTATATGGAAAATGAAATTCTTCCAGCAAGATTTATATTGACCTGCAATTATGCAACCAAACTAATGCCTGCTATTAAATCCCGCACGCAGCACTATACATTTAAAGCCGCTGATAAAAATGAAATTGCCGAATATGGCGCGAAGATATTGATATCGGAAGGTATTGATTTCGACATCGAACAATTGGACAAGTATATATCTGTTGGTTATCCTGATATAAGAAAGATAATAAATTTGTTGCAACAAAATTCGCTTAATGGGCACTTGTTAAATACAGCATCAGAGGGCGAATCTGGTGATTATAAATTTGAACTGCTGGATTTAATAGGTACAGATAATTGGACTCGCGCCCGCACCCTTACGTGCGCGAACGTAGCCGCCGAAGAATGGGAAGATGTATATAGGTTCTTGTATGAAAACCTTTCACACTCAAAGAAATTCAAAGATACTGATAAATGGGAAGAAGGTATTTTGGTACTTGCTGAATTCTTATATAAAAACTCAATCATGGCAGACCCAGAAATAAATGCGGCGGCGATGTTCTTGCGTTTGAAGCAGGTGTAGTTATGGGTAGAAGAAAGAAACCAGAAAACGAAACGCCAGAACAAGCTCGTGAACGCGGAATATTTGAATCTATTTCAAACCATGCAAACCGAAGCGAAAAAACATCATGGAAACATAAACAAGGAAAGATGGAAGCCCTGATAGAAGAGCTTCGTCCAATAGAAACTAAAATTCTTACAATTCTATCAGAAGAAAAGCAACCAATGATGGATAAAATTGCAGCGCTTCGTTCTATAATGGTTAAGGAATGCATCCATCCATATGATCTTTTAATTATCAAAGATAATTTTGTAGAATGTAAATTTTGCAATAAAAAACTAAGAGTGCCAGATGGTAGCTAAGAAAAAATACAAAATGGACTTATGGAAGTTGTTATCAAACATCAATATGAAAAATATTGAGTATTATAACAACCTATCGGAAGATGAAGCCAAAGAATTTAGTCCATTGGTTATTATGCGCTGGTTGACTGGGTGCAGTGATAGTAGATCGATACCAGCAAGGCAGTTGGATTTTATAAACCAATTTGTAAACCCATACGTATTTCAATTAGGAAAACACAAAGACCTGTTGTATAAACTAATGACGGTCACCACTGTGGGGTTCGACGCAAGATATAAGTTTATAAAGACGAAGAAACGCGGAACAAAATTCCCAAAATCTACTGCAGTGGTTAAATCCATGTTCAACTACAACACAAAACATGCCCAAGATGCTATTAAAATCTTATCCAGTGTGGAAATTACTGATATGGCACAACGTCTTGGATACCAAGATGCAGAACTTAAAGAACTTAAAAAAGAGCTTAAAAATAAACCAGGGTGAAAAAAGAATTTCAATTTCAATGTAATTATTGTTATTCCAGATTTAAAACAGAACGTGGCTTCCTTAAACATCAATGCAAACAGATGCTTCGTGATAAAGACTTTAAGTCGTTGGAAGGACAAGCCGCATTTTTGTTTTATAAATCATGGCTCGTTGAAAAATACCATGCCAGAATGGTCAGTTCTGAGGCATTCAAAAGCTCGAAATATTACACATCCTTTAGAAAATTTGTAGATTTTGCCCGCACTGTTGATATACCGGACACAAGTCTGTACATAAAGTTGATGGTGAAAAAGAAAATAAACCCACCTAACTGGACATCAGAACAAGTATATGGGACATATCTTAATTATATCACCAGACAGCTATCCACAGAAAAATGGATCGATATAACCGTAAATACTCTTTTTGATGTGGCTGATATTGGTGAAGTTGCCATTAATGATGTGTTTGATGTGCTGGAAGCGTATGATGTTATTAGATTATTGGAACAACGTAAATTATCACCATGGATATTACTGAATAGTAAAAAATTCGCCATTTTCTTTAAAAATAAAACCAGTCTTGAAGAAAGAATCATACTTGAAAAACTTGTTAATCCAGACTATTGGAAGCCAAGATTTTTAACCAATAAAAAAGATCTAAAGTTAGCAAAAAAATGCGTATCTGC
>VAPC010342458.1_pt1 | contig 11312 bp, 7 predicted proteins | sample 3395121 | NCBI WGS metagenome assembly VAPC01 (sample SAMN08290434, study PRJNA428436) | hydrothermal vent metagenome | isolation source: Deep-sea hydrothermal vent chimney | place: Indian Ocean: Southwest Indian Ridge | depth 1711 m m
ATAAGTCCCGCCGATATGTCTCCGCCCACAAAACTCCGGATGTTAGGGACTACATACAGTTTGCCATGGGGATGGATGCTGAATCCATATGTGGCTGCAGATAATTCGGGTAATGATGTAAAAAGCGCATTAAACGGTGTCCGGGCAAGGGAATGGAGAGGAAGTTCAAGCAGGATATGGTTCATGGTTGTATTGCCGGAGAGAACGATCTCATAGACAGAAGACGAGGGGATACTGTATCTCAACAGGATCTCTGCGATTTTATGATTGAGATTTTCCAGGACGGTGTCTTTCAGCTTTAACAAGTTGGACTCCGTTGAGATGGAAAATGCTATCCTGGAGACGACATCGGCTCCGAATTGAGTCTGGCTGTTTTTTGAGGCTATCGTGTCGATACTTTTTCCGGAATTGAGATCGATAAGTTCAACAACAAGTGTTGTCGTACCCAGGTCGATTGCAAGCCCGTAACACTGATTTGATGTGTTGCCATTTTCAATGGTTATAATTTCACTGTCTTTGTGAAAAACGGCTGTTATTTTGTGGTTTTTTTTCAGGATTGAATGCGCTGTTTTGAGAACTTCCAGAGGAACCGACAAATTTGGATTTTTTAAGCTTTTTTGGAGAAGTTCGGAGAAGGACAGAGGTTCTCCAATGGTGGATTTTGGCAGTTGGACAAAAAACTTTTTTACCGGTGGATCCAAAGTTACGGGTGTTGCGATCCCTTTTTTTAAAATATACTGCTCTTGCAAAAGAGATTCCTCAGGAATAACAATTCTAAGGTCGCTTTTAATATGGAAGAGACATGCCAACCGGTAAGATTTATCCAGATTCCTCTTTAAAAGGAAAGATTCTTCATGCTCTTCAAGAGAGGGGAGGTGTCCATCGGAAATTTTGACCAGACATTTTCCACACAAACCCAGCTGGCTGCAGTCCGCCCTGAGATGAAGCCCTGCCTTTTGAATGGCGTCGGCAAGAAGTGTATTCTCCACAACGGTAATATTTTTTTTTATGGGAGATATTTCGATGCTGTATTTCTGGGACATGTCCTCATCAGTGTATTGTATTTTTATGGTTTTTGACAAGAAATTCTGCATAGAGAACAAAGATAAGTACTCTTCCATTTTGTGTGTGTACTCGGAATGGTTGAAACGAATATTGAAGATTTAGCCTTCTCGAGCCGACCTTACCACACCTGTTTTGTCATGGGCTCCTGTTATTGCGAAGAGCAAAGCGACGTGGCAATCTCACGTTTTTTATGGGAAAGAGATGCTAAAAAAAGTCATAATAATTTCTTGTTTTTGTGTGTTCTAATTCATATAATCTAAATTCTTCCAATGAGAAATGTCTGTTTCCAATCTGGAAAACCTTCAATCGTACTCATCCGTCTTCAAACTGTCGGATATTATTCCATATTTATAAACATTTTAGGAGGGAATTGAATGAAAAGAGAATTATCTTCAGGACACCGTGTTTTTGTGCTGTTTGTGTGTGTGGGACTTTTGCTGTCCTTTACCACCCAAGCCATAGCAGAAAACATTCCGATCAAAAAGGCCAACTATAAGCTGGCCGAGAGATTCTCAGGAAACCAGTTAAAAAAGATGGTCTTTTCACAGAGTGTCAGACCTCATTGGCTGAAACAGAGTGAACGTTTTTGGTATGTCTATGAAACCAGTGAAGGCAAGACTTTTTATATGGTGGATCCGGCTAAAAGAACGAAGAAGCCCATATTTGATACTGTCAAAATGGCCGCCATGCTGTCTAACATGACCAAGGACCCATACGATGCGCAGCATCTGCCTGTCAACACCATCAAATTCATAAAAAACGAAAAGGTTATCTACTTTAAAGTCAGTAAAAATGAAGATGTTCTGGCAGCTGAGAAAAGACAAGCCGAGTGGGAAAAGAAAGATGAAAAGAAAGATGAAGAGATGGATAAAGAAAAAAATGAAGTCAAGGATAAGGAAAAAAAGAAGAAGGAAAAGAGCGAAATCGAAAAAGCCGAAGAGGAAGCCAAGAAATTCCATCATTTTGAATATGAGTTGGCTACAGGAAAACTGACCATGTTAGAGAACTTTGTGGACGAACCCAACAGGGCAAGATGGGCCAGCATTTCGCCTGACAAGGAGACCATTATCTTCGGAAGAAATTTCAATCTCTACTCCATGTCCAAGACCGACTACGAAAAATGGTTGAACAATCCCGATGATGAGACTATTGAAGAGATCCAGCTGACTACAGACGGAGAGGAATACTACTCCTATCACAGGGGCGGTAGGGGTGAAAACAATGTCAGTAAAGAAAAGGACAAAGACAAGCGGAAATCGGCCTATGTGATGTGGTCCCATGATTCAAAAAAATTCGCTATGACCAGAACGGATTCTCGCGAGGTAAAAGACCTCTGGGTCATCAACTCCGTAGCAGATCCACGACCAACTCTGGAGACTTATAAATATCACATGCCGGGAGAGGCTGAAGCCCCTCAGGTTGAAGCTCTTGTTTATGATCTCGAAAAGAAAGAAATGGTCAAAATTGAAGCCGATGCGTTCAAGGATCAGACCCTTTCACTCTTTAGTTATACCTATCCGGTCAACACCAGAGATGACCGTTTCCGTGCGTCAAAATGGCTGTCCGACTCTCCTGACAAACTCTATTTTTCCCGGACCAGCCGCGACCTGAAGCGGATTGACATCTGTTTGGCCGATACAACGACTGGCGAAGTTAAGGTGTTGATCGAGGAGAGGCTCAATACTTATGTCGAAACAAGACGGATCGGATTTGTCAACAACGGCCAGGAGCTCATACACTGGTCCGAAAGGGACGGCTGGGCCCACTTTTATCTTTATGATGGCGACGGGAACCTGAAAAAACAGCTGACATCCGGCCCTTTCCACTGTGAAAATATCGCAAGCATCGATGAAAAGAATAGAGTTCTCTATTTTACGGCCAACGGCCGGGAAAAAGGGGAAGATCCCTACTATCTCCATCTTTACCGAGTCAATTTTGACGGTACAGGACTCAAACTGCTCAACAAAGACAATTTTAACCATTCCGTTTCGTCAAGCGATTCGAGCCGGTATTTTATTGATTATTTTTCCCGGGTGGATACAACTCCCGTCTCCTTGCTGAGAGATAATTCCGGAAATAAAATAGTGGATCTGGAGACAGTCGACCTCTCTCTTCTTTTCGCGGCAGGTTTTAAGTATCCAGAATCCTTTAAAGTCAAGGCTGCCGATGGTATAACCGACATCTATGGAGTCATGTACAAACCCTTTGATTTTGATGAGACCAGAAGCTATCCGATCATCGCCTATGTCTATCCCGGGCCGCAGACCGAATCGGTCTCCAAATCCTTCTCTTCCAGAGGAGACAGGAATTTCAGATTGGCTCAGTTTGGTTTTATCGTCATTACCGTTGGAAATCGCGGGGGGCATCCCGGCCGTTCGAAATGGTACCACAATTACGGCTACGGCAATTTGAGAGATTACGGCCTGGCCGATAAAAAAACCGCCATTGAACAGTTGGCCGATAGGCACGACTTTATCAATATCGACAAAGTGGGGATTTTTGGTCATTCGGGAGGCGGATTTATGTCGACGGCCGCCCTTTTGGTTTACCCTGATTTCTTCAAAGTGGCGGTCTCTTCGTCGGGAAACCACGAAAACAACATCTATAACCGTTGGTGGAGTGAGAAACATCACGGCGTTGAAGAAATCGTCGATAAGGACGGAAAAATCACATTCAAATACGATATCGATAAGAACTCCGAAGTTGCAGGAAATCTTAAAGGCCGTTTGCTTATCACTACCGGGGATATCGACAATAACGTTCATCCTGGAGGCACAATCAGACTGGCCAATGCCCTGATCAAGGCCAATAAAAGGTTTGACTTCTTCCTGTTTCCCGGGCAGAGGCACGGATACGGTTCAATGAGCGAGTACTTCTTCTGGCTGTTATCCGATTATTTCTGCAAACACCTCATCGGGGACTATTCACAAAGCGTCGATATCGATGAGATCAACAGAGACATAGAGAAGAAAAAATAAGGATCACGGGCGCTTATTGTTGTCGCTTAAGATAGTTATCTAATCTTCAATATTGTCGAATACAATGGAGAATCCGAGTCTCGCGTTCCTTCGATTTCATCTTAATGTTGGTGCGCGGCTGGCCGCCAAAATTCTGGCTCCGCTGATCGCCTTATTTTTTGCCGCGCTCTATATCTTTAAAATTGATTTTTTTGTTGTTCTGGTACGAGCCTTATTTGTTGACAGCCATCAAGTAGTTTCTGGCATCATTTATTCTGCGATCACGGTCGGTACATCGCGTATAATATCTCCACGAATCTGTTTAGGGCTTAACGGCTGGATCCGACATCTTCCTTTGAAAAGCCAGTCGAACAGAAGGATGGCTCTCATCTCTATCTTTATGGCCCAGGTGCCTGTGTTGTTGTCTCTATCTCTCCTATCTCTGCTGTTATCCAACAGCCTTGGAGTAAATCCTGCTGTTTATTTTTCCGGACTGCCTGTATTGGGCCTATCGTCCGCTCTTTTTGTACTTCCTATTCGGAACAGTTTATTCATCAAACCATTTGTGCTCTTTGCCTGTATTTTGTCAGCTTCCGGCAACTGGTTTATGCTGATAGCGGGAGCTTTCCTTTTCGTGATTTGCGACCTAGTCTCCGGACCGCTTGTTAACGGGAAAAAACGTCATCAGTACGGCAAAGTCACCAAAGGATTGTGGTTGAGCTTTTTTATGGCTTGGAGAGCCCTGAAATGGAGGATTGGATTCCCTTATATCTTTTCGTTTTTCATTCTCGGTCTGACACAGGTTTTTATTCAGAATAATGATCACAGTCTTGTTTTGTCAGGGAAAATTTATCTTTTTGGAGTGGCTTGTAGTGCTGTTGTTATTTATGCTTTTCTTGCACATGTGCTGGCCGTTCGAAGGCCGCCGTGGCCCTGGTCCCGCTCTCTTCCCTGGTCTTCGCGACGTAGAGTTTTATTGGATGCAGGTGGCTTAGCCATGTCGGCCACTCCGCTTCTCCTGATGGCGTTTGTAATGGAGAAAAAAACGATTTTTCCTTTGCTGCTCAGTTTGCCGGCACTGTGTTTTCTTTCGTCATGGGCGATGGGCCGTGCTTTTGATCTCCGGACCGGGGCCTATGGAACAATTTTGATTTATGGTGGTATCGGAGCCTTGCTTCTCTGTCTTTATCCCTTGATCTCCGTTGTGTATCTTATCCTCACTCCTATTCTATTAAAGCAGGCTATTAGGCAGGAGCGACTCCTCAAAGTCAGCCTGTGGCTGGAACGGCACTATTTGGCTGCGGGAGATTCTCTGTCGTGGAACCAGAAATGATTTTTTTTCAAGAAGCTTCCTATGCCTATGAAAAGTCAGATCCTGTATTGAAGGGAATAAACCTAAAGATAGGCTCCGGTCTCACACTGCTTGTGGGGCCTAATGGATGCGGTAAAAGCACATTTCTAAAGATGGCCGCAGGGGTGGAAAAACTGGATTCCGGGCGTGTCTTTATCCAGGGATTTGACCTCTGGAAAGATGAAGTGGCCGCACGGAAGAACCTGACCTATCTTCCTGAGCAGCCCGATTTGACTCCTTATGCCTCAATCAAAGAAATCTTAAATCTTGTCTGCCGGCTGCGAAAAGAATCCTTGAGGAAGGGGAGGGAAGCTCTGGAGTTTTTCGGATTAGAAAAAGTCTCCGAAAGAACAGTCAGGGAGCTGTCTATGGGACAGAGAAGACGTGCCGTGTTTGCGGCCTGCCTAATCGGATCTCCCCAATATATTTTGCTCGATGAGCCTTTGGAGGGGATGGATCTCCGTGTTCAAAAAAAAATCCTTGAGTGGATCGATTTGCGAATAAAAGATGGAGTATACATGATCGTTGTCTCTCATTCCATAGCCCCTTTCCTTGAATTGACAACAAGAGCATTGACCATAATTGAAGGCCGGACGCAGCTTTTTAAATCCCTCCCGTCAGTCTTTGAAGAAAAACTGGTTTTTTTGAAAAATCTAGCTCAGGGCCTGCCGCCAAAATGATGGACATTGTTTTCTTAGTTCAACTTGTGCTTTCATTTATTGTAGGGAGTTTTTGGATTTTATTGACTGTGTTTCTTGCAGACCAGTTTGGAAGCAAAATTGGAGGTTTTATCGGAGGGCTTCCTTCTACAGCCGCTGTCTCTTTTTTTTTCATCGGTCTGACTCAATCGACTGAAATCGCTGCCCGGGCGACGACCGTTTTTCCCTTAAGTTACGCGTTTACAGGATTATTTCTGCTCTTATATGCGCTTTTCTGGCGCAGAGGCTTTATTTTCACGTTTAGTGTCTCTATTTCAGCTTGGTTTTTTCTAGCGGCATGTGTCGTGGTGCTCAAATTGGAATATTTTATTCTTTCTGTCTGTCTTTACATCCTCTTTTTTATATTTGCCGTCTATGTTCTCGAATACAGGTTGAAACTGCCGTCTATTGGAAAGGGGGATGTCAAGTATTCTGCGCTACAAATTCTTTTACGCGCCCTTTTTGGCGGATCTATCGTGGTATTAGCTGTTTTTTTGAGTCGCATTGGAGGACCTGTGTTCGGTGGGATTTTTTCGGCATTCCCCGCTGTTTTCATATCGGTTTTGGTCATCAACTACAGATCAAGAGGTATGGAATTTTCTCGGGCGATGACCAAACCGCTGCTTGTGACGGGAATGGTGTCAATTTTTATGTATAGTCTTGGAGTCCGGTATTTCTATCCTTCTCTAGGATTGTGGTGGGGCACACTCGCGGCTTACGTCTTCGCTGTGGTTGGCGCCATACTGTCATATCTTCTAATCCAAAAAAAACTTTCATAAATTAAATAATTAAAGGGACATCATACTTAATTCCTTGTGAATTAAGTATGATGTCCCTTTAATTATTTAATTGTTATTTGAAGTTCCAGCGGGGGATTTCTGAGGGAGTGCGGGACTTCATGATCGTGTCGATCTTTTTGACGATTTCGGGATAGACTCGAGAGACATCCTTTGATTCTGCGATATCGTCGGCAAGATGATAAAGTTGAATAGGGGCATCCGGATTTCCTCTGATCTGCAGGCGTAAGGCTTTCCATTCGTTTATCCGTACAGCCTGTTTTCCGCCACCTGAATGATGTTCCCAATAGAGATATTCGTGTTCTTTTTGATCACTCTTTCCAAGGAGAGTGGGCAGAAAACTCAATCCATCGGTATCCTGGGGAACCGCACTGTTTGTGATCTCAGCTAGTGTGGGCATAACATCCCAGAATGCAGAGATATGAGAGGTAGTCGTTCCGGGCTGGATTTTTCCGGGCCAGCGGGCAATCATTGGCACGCGGACACCCCCTTCATAAAGAGAGCCCTTCAAGCCTCTCAGAGGTCCGGCACTCTCAAAGAATTCGGCATCGACGCCTCCGGCATAGGTGGGCCCGTTATCGCTTGTGAAGATAACGAGTGTGTTTTCATCGAGGTCCAGTTTTTTGAGCAAAGCCAAAATTTTACCGATCTCACGGTCCATGCGAGTGATCATGGCGGCGTAGGCCGCTTTGGGGGCGATATGGGGAACATAACCTTTTTCTCCCTTGTACGGTGTCTCTGGAAAGGCGCCTTCATATTCCTGGAGTGAATCTTCAGGAACCTGAAGAGACACATGAGGCACGGGGAAGGGAAGATAGAGAAAAAAGGGATTGTTCTGATTTTTTTCTATGAAATTCAGGGCCTCTTCGGCCATAAAATCCATGGAATACTGTTTGCCTGAGTAGGGAGCATAAGATTCTTTGTCTAAGGGATCTTTATCTTCAGGAAGTTTCTGGCTTGGGCGGAAGTATTCATTCTCTTCGAGAATATGTTTTTTGTCGTTCCTCCAAAGATGCGTCGGGTAATAATTATGGGCCACTCTTTGACATAGGTACCCGTAAAAAAGGTCGAAGCCCTGTTTATTGGGATCACCTGTGCTTCCAGGTCCGCCCAGGCCCCATTTCCCGATGGCTCCGGTTGTATAACCGGCTTTTTGGAGCATTGTGCCGATGGTTTCAGTGTTGGGAAGCAGTGGGCGCTGTCCTTCCAAGTCGGGATCATTCCAGACATCGCCTCTCTCCGAGAGTTCGTCATTATCGCGGATGTAAGAGTGCCCGGTGTGTTTTCCGGTCAGCAGACAGCAGCGGGAAGGGGCACAGACAGTGCTGCCGGAGTAGTGCTGGGTAAATTTAATCCCCTCGGCCGCAATTTTATCGATGTTGGGTGTTTTGATTTTGTCCTGACCGTAACATCCAAGTTCCCCATATCCCAGATCATCGGCCAGGATATAGATGATATTGGGTTTTGCCGTCTTTTGGGCACACATGGAAAAAAAATTAGGGATGGCCACCGTAGCGGCTCCCAGGCTCATGGTTTTAAGGAAATCTCTTCGTTTTATTGTCATAATCCTTGCCTTTTCAGCTTTTGTCTGCATTGTAATGAGAATAATCTCGGAATTCAATCATAAAGAAATGATGTTGGGAAGTCTCCTTGTTTATGTAATTTCTAAAACGAGTTCTGTAAGGGACTAGAAATTACGGAAATGAAGATGCTTATTTGGTGTTGGAGATTTTTATGAAAATCTGATAAGAATAAGGTTTATGTGTATATAAAAAATGTTCTGAGGAGGTTTTTATGCCAACAATGGATGAGAGACAAGAAAGAAATTGGGGAATGGGTTGTCATCTTGCCGCTCTGGCAGGATTTATCATCCCTTTCGGAAATATTATCGGTCCTTTAGTTATCTGGCTCATAAAAAGAGATGAGTCGGAATTTGTAAATGATCAGGGAAAAGAATCGCTTAATTTCCAGATCACGGTCACTATTTTGGCTATCGTTTCGGCCATCCTGATTTTTGTTCTCATTGGAATTGCTCTGCTGGTGTTTGTTGCGGTATTTTCTCTTGTGATGATTGTAATGGCAACTGTCAAAGCCAGCGAAGGGGAAAAATATCGCTATCCCTTCAATATCCGTTTGATACAATAATTTCATTCACTTGAAAACCACAAGTCCTGTGACGGATTCCCGGAAAGGTCTCGAAAGGCGTCTAGGCCTGTTCGATTCCACAATGATGATGGTAGGAATTGTAATCGGCTCCGGGATTTTTCTCACAACCGGGATCATGGCCAAGTCCATCCCTTCGGTCCCTTTGATTCTTTTAGCATGGCTTATTGGAGGAGTTCTTGTATGGTTCGGAGCGTTGACCTATGCGGAATTGGGTGCGGCTCTCCCGGAGGCCGGAGGACAGTATATCTATCTCAGGGAAGCTTACGGCCCGCTGCCGGGATTTTTATTCGGCTGGAAATTGTTTTTGGTGAACATGCCCGGATCCATAGCGGCACTGGGAATGGCATTCGCCGAGTATTTCGGCCGTTTTGTCCCTTCATTCTCGACGGACAATCTGATATTTGTTAAAAATATCGTTTTATTTGGGAAGACGTTCACTTATTCTCTTTCCGCGGGCCATCTTGTCGCTTTGGCTGTGATTCTTCTTCTTTCCGCCTTCAATTATGTCGGTGTTGGATTGGGGAAGTCCATTCAAAACGTCCTCACTGTAGTTAAAATAGGAACGATTGTTCTTTTAATACTCTTGGCTGTGATTATTGGAAACACCATTCCCGTTCAACTGACTTTAAATCCTTCCGGTCTGAATCTTGGCCAGCTTATAACAGGGCTGGGGGTGGCGTTGATAGCCGTGTTTTGGGCGTTTGACGGCTGGAATAATATTAACTATGTTGCGGGAGAGATCAAAAATCCCAAGAAAAATCTCACCTATACACTGATTTTCGGTACTGCTGGGATCACTCTCCTTTATGTTTTAACTAACGTTGTTTATTTTCTGGCATTGCCTCTAGAAAAAATGACCGGTGTTGTCCCCATCGCAGAACACGCGGCGGGTTCACTCTTTGGAACGGCCGCCTCCGGAATCATGTCTGCTGTGGTTCTCATTTCCGTTTTAGGCGCACTCAACGGAGCGATATTTGTCGGTCCACGAGTCTATTATGCGATGGCCCGGGACGGACTTTTTTTTAAACAGGTGGCACGGATACATCCCCGTTTTAAAACTCCCTCAATATCCATTATCTTTCAAGCACTGTGGGCTTGTGTTTTGGCGTTATCAGGTACTTTCGAACAGCTTTTCACTTTTGCCATGTTCGCCGGAATTCTTTTCTGGGTCGCTGCGGCGGCCTCTGTTTTTACTCTGAGGAAGAAAGCCCCACATCTTCCAAGACCCTACAAAACATGGGGATATCCCGTGACACCACTGCTCTTCATTGTTGTTCTTTCAGTGATTCTTGTGATTACTCTTTTTCAAAAGCCCATTGAGTCCTTGGCGGGAATTGTTCTGGTTTTGGTGGGAGTGCCAGTGTACTTTTATTGGAAAAGAAAAAAATAACCGTCTATATAAATTCTCTTTTTAGTACGGCTGTCATGCAATGAAGGGAACCCCATCCTTTGCGAAGTTCAGAGACGTCTATCCCCATGACTTTAATACCTTGCTTTTTTAAAGCAAATTTTGTTTTAGGGAAACCCGAGGCAAAAAGAATAACGCCCGGTGAGAGGGCGACAAAATTCAATGACAGGTTTGTTGTCTCTTCGGCCGAAGGGGCCTCCAGCAAAGTTACTCCTCTTTCCTTAAGAGCTTCCCCCAAATCCGGCGGAAATCGCCAGGGATCTATCATCGCGGTTTTTTTATCGATAAAACTTACAATGCTGTCGATGTGGGCATATCCATCTGGGATTTCCATCTGGAGGAAATGTGTCACACCCACTTGTTTAAGGATCTCTTTTAATTGTCTGATGCCTTCCGAATTAGCTCTATTCCCTTTCCCGAGAATCACTGTTTCTGCATCAACCCAGAGGCAGCACGCTGTTTCGAAGATCCCGTGTCCTGAAATTGTTCGGAGAATGGGAACGCCGAGACGGCCTAAGGCTTCTGCAGCAAACCGTTCTTCACCTCGCCTGCAAGCCATGGCTTGACGCCCAATAATGGCTCCTTCGGGAGTCAAAAGAACATTATCTCTCATGAAGTAGGCATTGGGACGGTCGTCACGCATCCTGTCCACGTAAAAAACCGCAATGCCCTGTGCCCGGAAAAGGGCAGCCAGCTCATCATGCTGTTCTCTTGCTTTCTCCGGATTTAATACTTCCAGCCACCGGCATTGTTCTGGATCTTTAATACTTTCAATTTCCTTTCCGGGTCTCCTCAGAAGGACGGCTTTCAAAGAGCCCACTTCAGAATCGCAGCCCCAGTCACCACCCCATAAGGATGTCATTTCCTCCC
>VAPC010380829.1_pt1 | contig 11287 bp, 9 predicted proteins | sample 3395121 | NCBI WGS metagenome assembly VAPC01 (sample SAMN08290434, study PRJNA428436) | hydrothermal vent metagenome | isolation source: Deep-sea hydrothermal vent chimney | place: Indian Ocean: Southwest Indian Ridge | depth 1711 m m
TAGAGAAAGTAAAAAATAACGATAATAAAAACTACGGATTTGATGCTGATCGTGAGACATTTGTTGATATGATAGAAGCAGGTATCATTGACCCGACAAAGGTCACAAGATATGCCCTTCAGAACGCAGCATCAATTGCAGCCCTAATGCTTACAACCAGCGTCCTGGTTGCTGACATGCCGGAGGAAAACAAAACACCTGAAATGCCCGGCGGCGGCATGGGCGGCGGCATGGGCGGCGGTATGGGAGGAATGTACTAAACACCCTGAACCAAGAACTCAGAACCTGCCTACCGGACAGGCAGGCACAGACTTCAGACTGTATCAAAAGGAGCAGGGATTTTCCTGCTCCTTTTTTATTTTAGGGATTTATATTAATAAAGGCAGTTTAAAAAGTCTTGTTACTCGCCCGCCTAGCTGAGCTGGCGAGGCTGGCTACTTTTTACTTCTTCGAATAGTACTCTATCTCCAGCAGTCTTACCTTAATATTTACCCCTGATGAAAAACCCCCTATTGACCCATCTGATTCTATAACCCTGTGGCACGGCAGAACTATAGGAATGGGGTTTTTTGAAAGTGCCTGTCCAATCGCCCTTGTTGCCAAAGGGTTTCCGATTTCTTCTGCAAGCCACTTATATGTCCTTGTTTCTCCATACGGAATACCTTTCAGATATGCCCATACTTTTTTCTCAAAATCTGTACCCTTAAGAAATTTTATTTTCTGACTGAAGCCTTTATTTTCTCCTTTAAAGTAATCCTCAAGTTCTTTCAAGAAGCTCTTGGGGGCCAAACCTTTTTTAAACGCTATTTGAAGGGGCTTCTTAAAAGAAACTCCTGCGAGTGATTTTCTGGAGAAAATAAGATAAAGCGTGCCCAGAGGACTCTCAAAGATGTCGTAAAATACAGAAGCCATGATTCCCAAATAGTTTAAAGTTGTTTAACATTGAGGCTCTTGCAAAAGTCTTTATTCGTCATTCCCGAGGTCTTTATCGGGAATCCAGGCTTGTCCCCGCAAGAGCGGGGAACCATATTAATGAACTGGGTTCCCGTTTTCACGGGAAACACTGGATACCCGCTGGAGCCTGCCCCCGAATTTCGTAATCGGGGGCGGGTATGACAACAATAGCGATTCTCTCGATACTTTTGCAAGAGGCTCCATTGTTTAAAATGGTTTAACATTGAATCATCTTGAACTACTTGAACTATATTGAACAATTATTTCTATTAAATCTGTTCCAGTGACTCTTCTTCTTCCTGTTTGTTTTTCATCCTCTTTATAAGCGCTTCAAATGACTGGGACCTTATGATTTTATTGAACTGTGTCCTGTAGTTCTTAATCAGGCTGACTCCCTCAATTACAACATCATAAACTTTCCACTTCAGAGACCTCTTTAACAGACGGTAGTTGATAGGTATCTCAACTTTCCTCTCAGTTATAATCTTTGTCTTGACCTCCGCATAATCACCATCTATTGACTCCGCAGCATAAACAACATTTTCATCTGTATATGCCTCTATCCTCTTTATATACGACCTCTCGAGTAAATCCCTGAAAAGAGAAATAAATTCCTTTTCCTCTGCAGGGGTTCTCTTTTTCCAGTGTACTGCAAGGGCTCGCTTGCTCATCTCTTCATAATTAAAGTTTTGGCGGAGTACTTTCCTTATCTTCTCCCTTCTTTTTTGTTTATTCTCAGGTTTTTTTAGTTCTTTATCCCTCAAAACTTCCAGCACCTTATCTACGTTAGCTTTAACTTCCTCCTTTGGCCCTCCTGATTCAGCATAAGGGACGCTGATTAGAAAAAACGTCAGACTTACAAGTAATGCTGCAACCCTTAATATGTTCATGGTTCTTCTCCTATTTTCCTGTAATATCCATTCCTGTTACATAGTAGAGATTAGCATGAGACATCTTTTCATTATAAACAGACCTGAGATTGTCCACTCTTGTCATAGCGTACATTTCTATTGCATCTGCTATTTCTTCTGCTTCCCCAACACCCATATCAAAGTTTGCTACAGCTGCAACAAGCCATTTCTTTGCATTTCTGTAAGCTGATTCTGTCGCAACAGTAGTCTTTTTTGCTTCGTTAATTTCATAATACACTTTCCTTACCTGGAAAGGAATTCCCTCGTCAGCAAATCTTTTCTTTTCAAGGAGCTTTTTATATTCTGCCTCGGCTTCCCTGACCTTTCCCTCTGTAATACCAAAGTCAATTCCCCATTTAAACCCTAAAAAAACTGCTCCGTAAGAGTGACTGAATTCATCAAATACAAATGGATTGTGAAGTTTGTCTCTGTTTGACGCGTCAGCTATCGAGGCTTTGGCTCCAATAAAAAACATGGGGTAATAATTGCTCTTCTCAGCATTTACAAGTGCTTTCTTGGCTTTAAGTCCTTCTCTTAACTGAATAAATTCAGGCCTTAACTGTCTTGCCCTGTTCATCGATTCTTCTAATGTCAAGATAGGAATATCTTCAGGCAGCAACAACTCATCTGCAATATCAAACTCTACCTCTTTTGGTACGTCTATAGATGTTTTTAACGCATCTTTTGCAATTGCCATGTTCTTTTCTACTTCATTTATGCTCTTATCCACTACGCCCAAAAAAGTCTTGAGTTTATATTCATCTATTTCATCCGCCCATGGAGAGCCAGCTTCAAGCTGTTTCTCGACTTTATCTATTGCTTCCGCAAGTTCTTCTCTTATTTCAAAAGCAAGGGCCTTAAGTTCTTTTGTAAGCAAAATGCTGTAGTAAAGTTGTTTTGTCCTCAAGACAATGTCAGAGGTGCTTTTGTCAACTCCTGCCTCGCTTACCTTTATTCCGCCCTCAGCAGCTTCCCTGAAACTACTTATCTTTCCAAAAGTATATATGGGTTGTATAAGAATAAGTTCGCTCCTGCCAAAAATTCCCGAAATGACCGGGTGTGAAATATCATCAGAAGACGATACTTGATCTCCTCGTGCCCTTGGTGAAGGAGCCGTTATTGCAAGGACCTCTATCTGTGGATAGCGTGCTGAGTCTGCCTGCATTTTCATGCTCATATATACCTCTACCTCATAACGTGCTTCTCCTATCTCAGGACTTAACTCTACAGCCCTTGTTATCGACTCATCCAGAGTCAACACAACCTTTTCTTTTTTCTCCTGGGAAAAAACTGCCGTTGGAACAAAAACCAGGGTGATAAAGACTATGGCCAAAAACATTCTTTTAGCAACCATTATTTTCCCCCTTCAGATTATCGGAACTCAAAAATAGTTGTTTCTTAACTCAAAAAAAGCATTTTTTGGGTTAAATATCTCCAAAAGCGTATTTTGAGATTAATTCTTCTATGTCTATTGCAGACTCAGTCTCCCTCAGCCTTTCCCCCTGGGTTACAAATTCATCTGAGCCACCCGGAGTAATCTGGACATACTTCTCCCCAATAAGCCCTTTTGTTTTTATTGATACAATTGCGTCTTCCTGAAGCTTAATGTCCGGATTAATCTTGAGAATAAGTTTTGCCTGATATTCTTCAAGCTCTATGCCTTCAACTGTTCCCACCTGAACACCGGCAATCTCCACAACAGAACCTTCCTTTACACCTCCTGCCTTGTCAAAAAGGGCATATACCTTATACCCCTTGCTTCCGAATATCTCCATCTGCCCAAGATTAACAGAGATATAAGCTAAAGAAAGGACCCCTACCAGGAGAAAAAACCCCACTGAGACTTCCAGATTAAATCTCTTCATATCTTTACCTCCTAGAATAATTGTTCATTATAACGATTGCACAAATTAATTAGTTGCTGGAGAATTGAAGAGCTGGATTGTCGGGAATAAATCCGTTTTCCGATACTCCATTCCTCTCTACGAGTCATCGACCATTACTCCGATGTTTACCTGAGTCATATGCGTTATTTGTCTCCAAATCTATATTATAAAACATCCTGTTTTCTGCAGGATGTTTAGAAGACTGCATCTATTGGTCCTTTCAGACTTCCTTTTATAAACTGCCGCACAAAAGAATTTGTTGAGTTCATAATTTCATCGGGAGTGCCAGTCTCAACGATTTTCCCTTCATAAATCATTGCAACCCTCGTTGCAATCTCAAAAATGCGCGGGACTTCATGGCTTATAATCACGGCTGTAAAATCGAAAATGCTATAGCTCACGGCAATTAGATGGTGAATAGACGCACAGATTATAGGGTCGAGGCCTGTAGTCGGCTCATCGAAAAGAATTATTTCCGGCTCCATTATAAGTGACCGCGCAATAGCAACCCTCCTCTTCATTCCACCGCTAAGCTCATCCGGCCATTTTTTTTCTATGCCTTTCAAGCCAACGTGCTTGAGTAAATCCATAGATTTATCTCTTATCGCTTTATAAGAATAGTTTGTCCTCTCTTTTAAGGGAAAAGCAATATTATGAAGGACATCCATTGAATCAAAAAGGGCTCCATCCTGAAAAAGATAACCAAATTTCTCTCTGATTTTATCGAGTTCATTACCTGCGAGCTTATTGATATCCTTGCCGTATACTAAAATCTTTCCGCTGTCAGGTTTCATAAGACCAATCATATGTTTCAGCAATACACTCTTGCCTACCCCGCTCATGCCCATAACAGTCAGAATCTCTCCCTTATGTATCTTAAGATTCAGTCCATTTAAGACATTTACGCCTTGAAGGGTTTTTTTAACATCAATTAATTCTATTATTGTCTCTCTCATCATATAAAAAATGACCCTATAAAATAATCACTTATAAGAATTAAAACTGATGACATTACAACCGCCTCTGTTGTTGCCCTGCTTACACCTTCAGCACCATGCCCTGCATAGAAACCCTTATAGCAGCACACCCATGTAACTAAGATACCAAAAGTAACAGATTTGTAAATACCGATAAGGATATCTTCCATACCAACAAGAAGTTGCATTTGTGAGAAATAGGTGCCCGGACTAAGGTCAAGAAGTTTAACTCCGACAATATATCCGCCATAAATCCCTACTACATCAAAAATAGCCGTGAGCAGAGGAAAGGCAATAATACCGGCAACAATAGTAGGTGATATAAAATATCTTACGGGATTTAAAGCCATGGAATAAAAGGCATCCAGTTGTTCTGTTATCTTCATCATGCCTATCTCTGCAGCTAATGCAGAGCCTGCTCTGCCCGTAATCATCAAAGCAGAAAGTACAGGGCCGAGTTCCCGAACAAGACTCAACGCTACGGCAGGCCCGAGTAAACCCTCCGAACTAAATTTTCTAAGCGTGTAAAAAAGCTGAAGAGCGAGGACCATCCCCGTAAAAGCACCCGTAAGAAGAACAATACTTATGGATTTTGTGCCAATAAATCTCAGCCGTTTTAATATCCATCTGAATTTATATGGAGGGACAACCATTATATAAACAGCGTGTGCGAAGAAGATAGCCATATGTCCCATCTCTTTCAGGATGTTAAGAAACCATGTCCCGATTTTAGCGAAGAAATTCAATTACCTCTTCCTTTCATATCATTAATCATAGTAGAGATTTTCCTCTCAACTCTACCTGCCTGTCCCGTTGTCCCGATACGTCTGGACTTTACGGGGCTACTTTTTTTTAAAACCTGTAAAGCAATGGGTTTTTCTATAAGAACTGTTTTAGTAATAAAAAATTCCATTGTTGAGATTTTAACAAACTATCAGCGTAAACTGTCAATACCAAATATGATTTTCGCTAAAAAGTTTTTGAAATCCTCAGATGGGCACAGACTATAACCAAAATAGCAGGCAGACCCACTTTTTTATAGAAATTCCTTTATATTGTCTTTTCTCTCTTAATTTCAAGGACACCATTAAGCTGCGATAGTTTCTTGATAAGGTCAGCAAGCTGAGATTTAGTTTTGACCTCTAATATAAAATTAATATGGGCTTGCTTGTCATAAGTTGCAGAGGCATCTATATGGGCTATATTTATATTATTTGCCGATATGACCGCACTTAAGTCAGCAAGAATCCCTGTTTTATCAACAGTGTAGGCAGAAATTCTGACTGTGTAAGTAGAATCTGAATCTCCGTCAACAACCCATTCTGCCTCTATAAGGCGGTCTCTGTCAATTGTAAGAGAGTCGAGATTAGGGCAGTCCACGATATGAATAGAAACCCCTCTGCCCCTTGTAACAAAGCCCACAACCTGTTCTCCGGGAAGGGGGTAACAGCATTTCGAACGACTAAACATTATATCATCAACACCTTTGATTCTTATCCCTTTTTCTTCTCCCTTCCTGGTTTCCTTTCTTACGGGCAGTTTCTCAGCCTTTTCAGATTCCGGCAGAAGCTTATTTGCAATCTGGAGGGAAGAGAGTTTACCGTAGCTTATGGCTATAAACAGATCTTCCTTGGTATGTATCCTGAAAGGTTTAGCTGCCTCGAGTATTTCTTTGGAATTTATCAACTCAGGACTCAGTCCGTGTTTCCTGAGCATCTTCTCTAAAAGTTCTTTGCCCAGCTCCGCACCCTTCTTACGTTCTTCTATCCTGACCCATTGTTTTATCCTTGCCTTTGCCTTCTGTGTCTTAACAAATTTAAGCCAATCTCTGTTTGGATGGCATACCCGAGACGCAATTATCTCAATAGAGTCTCCATTTTGCAATTTATACCTCAGAGGGACAATTTTCCCGTTTACTTTAGCACCTACACACTGATGCCCTATATCAGTATGAATGTTATATGCAAAGTCAACAGGAGTCGAATCCTGTGGAAGTTCTATTACATCACCTTTTGGGGTAAATACATAAACAACGTCTGGAAATATATTACCCTTTACGGCTTCAAGAAACTCTTTTGCGGAGGGCAAATCTTTCTGAGAATGTATGATATCTCTAAGCCAGGAGAAATATTTATCATCTTTTTCAGCAATGGGGCGGTGTTCTTTATACTTCCAGTGAGAAGCAATGCCCTCTTCTGCAACTTTATCCATCTTATAAGTTCTTATTTGAAATTCAACCTTTTCACCTTTAGGCCCGATAACTGTAGTGTGCAGGGATTGATACAAGTTTGATTTAGGGGCTCCAATGTAATCTTTAAATCTACCCGGGACAGGAGTCCAGAGCGAATGAATAAGCCCCAGGATTCCATAACAATCAGCCTCTGTATCGGTAGTTATTCTCAAAGCAAGCATATCATATACTTCTTCGAAAGGAATTTTCTGTTTCTGCGTTTTCTGAAAAATGCCGTAATAATGCTTTACTCTTCCAATGATTTTACCGCTGATAGATGCCTCTGCAAGCTTCGTCTCAATTATTTTTACGACCTCGCCCAGGTATCCCTCCTGTTCTTCTCTTTTCTTTGCAGCTTTATGCACAAGCTCTTTGTATATTCTTGGTTCAAGGAATTTAAAACTCAAGTCTTCAAACTCTGTCTTCAGCCAACCGATACCAAGACGGTTTGCAAGGGGAGCATATATATCCAAAGTTTCACGCGCCACTTTCTCTCTTTTCCCTTCCGGAAGAAATTCTAAGGTGCGCATATTATGGAGCCTGTCAGCAAATTTTATGAGTATTACCCTGACATCCTTTGCCATCGCAAGGAATATCTTTCTGAAGTTTTCTGCATAAGCCTGCGCACTTGTCTTAAATTCCATTTTACCGAGCTTTGTAAGACCATCCACAAGGAAGGCAACATCATCACCATACATAGCTTTTATTTCTTTGTTTGTTATATCTGCATCTTCAACCGTATCATGCAAAAGTCCGGCGGCAATAGTTGTACTGTCCATACGCATATCAGTAAGAATTGCGGCAACAGAAAGAGGATGTTCTATAAAAGGAGCGCCTGCAACACGCTTCTGTTTTAAGTGGGCTTCTTTTGAAAACGCATATGCCCTGCGCATGAGGTCTAAATCCGCATCCGGGTTATAAGAAAAAACCTTATCTATCAAGCCGTTAATCGTACTGATTTCTTTTGATACAGCCATAATTTATTATACAACTTTTAATACAAATCCTAAATTCGAAATCCGAAACTCGAAACAAATCCGAATCATCAAAACCTAAAATTCAAAACAATAAACAAGTAATGTTTTGAAAATTTGAATTTTGAATTTAGAAATTGTTTAGTATTTCGTGCTTAGGATTTAGAAATTGCTGTTAGAGGCTGGGTCTCAATTCCTTGAGATTTAACTGAAGAGCTCTAGTGCCGTTCCATTCATTCATACTTAGAACAAAAGCAACATCTACACTGCAACTGTTTTCAATCTTCTCCAATAAATTGCCTTTGCGAAAACCGATTGTGTCTATACTGATAGACTTCTGTTTTAATCTCATCTTTAGGTGGTTATTGCCTACAATTCTCGGGTCTATGGCTTTAACTTCTCTTACCCCGAGCAGAGGCACTTGATTTGAATTGCCAAAGGGTTCAAGAAGATTGAGTTCCTTCACAAGATTGGAATTTACTTCAAATAGCTCCACTCCTGCGTCTATTTCAACTGTTGGCACCATATCCTCAGGGATAAGGGTATTTTTAACTATAGAATTTATCTGCTCTTTGAAAACATGTAGATTACTGGCGTAAAGTCTAAGCCCTGCTGCCTGGCTGTGGCCACCATAAGCAAGGAGAGACTCTGCACATTCTGTAATTCCATTGTAAAGGTGAAATGGCGGGATGCTTCTTGCTGAACCCTTTGCAATAGCATCTTTGTCGGTACGACTCGATTCCGAGACCGAAAAAAGAAAAGTCGGCTTATAAAACACTTCAGCAAGACGTGATGCAACAATCCCGATTACTCCGGGATGCCATTCAGAAGAATAAAGCACAATTGCACTGTCTATCTGGCTGGTATCAATCATATTAAGGGCTGATTTATATACATCTTCTTCGATTCTTTGCCTTTTTCTGTTCTGGTCTTCAAGAAAACAGACAATACCTTTTGCCCTTGCTGCGTCCTCTGTTAAAAAAAGCTCTACGGCTTCATTTGCGTCGCCAAGCCTGCCAGCTGCATTAATCCTTGGAATTACTGTGAAAGAAAGAAGCTTAGAACGAAATTCTTTATTGCCTATACCTGATATTCCCTTCAATGTATGCACCCATGGCTTTGACGAACCGCTGTTAAGAGCCTTAAGTCCATAAGTTACAAGGATTCTATTTTCTCCTGTAAGTGGTACGGAATCTGCTTTAGTTCCTATAGCAACTAAAGCAAGTAAGTCGTTCAGTTCTGTGTTCTGTGTTCTGTGCTCTGTATTCTGAAAAAGTGCCTGAACTAATTTATAAGCAACACCTACGCCGGCAAGGTACTTAAAAGGATACTCAGACTTGTCTGACAAGTCAGAACCTATTATGTGAGGATTTATAATTGCCGTTGCATCAGGAAGTTTCTTCGGAAGCTCGTGATGGTCTGTAATAATTACATTTATTCCTTCTGAAACAGCCATTGAGACCTCTTCTGCAGAACTTATACCGCAATCCACAGTTATTATAAGGCCTGCACCAAGGGCCTTTGCCTTTTGCACGCCTTCTTTACTGAGTCCATAGCCCTCAGTAATTCTGTCAGGAATATGATAGTGTGTTTTTAACCCAAGTGTTCTTAAAGCAGAAACTAAAATGGCAGTTGCGGTAACGCCATCTGCATCATAATCACCACAAACAAGCGCTGTCTTGCCTTCGGCTAAAGCAGTCTTTATTTGTTCGACCGCTTTTCCCATATTCGGCATAAGAAATGGGTCGTGAAGGTTTTCAAGGGAAGGGGAAAGAAAATCCTTTATAGCCTCTGCGTCTTTAATTCCCCTGTTAACAAAAATCTGGGCAAGCGTTGTGGATATAGACGCCTTTCCCGAAAGGTATCTTAAGAACTCCTGATTGGTTTTATTGACTAACCACCGCTTATCCACAATCAATTAAATTAAACTTTAATTGAACCGTTTATCCCGAAGCATCGGGATGAACCCGTTCAAGATTTTTTAACAAATTGCCTCTTGCCCTTCAACATAAGCACTATAGGACTTGCTACAAAGACTGAAGAATATGTTCCTATTATAATACCCAGCATTATGGCTAAGGCAAAATCATGAATTACTTCACCGCCAAAAACAAAGAGAGCTAATGCCGAGAAAAAAGTGGTCATAGAAGTAATTATGGTTCTTGAAAGGACTTCGTTGACACTTTTATTTATTACCGTATAAACAGAATCCCCGTATTTTGTTTTCATGTTTTCCCTTATCCTGTCAAAAACAACAACAGTATCCGTAAGGGAATAACCTGCAATCATAAGAAGGGCACTCACAAGAATAAGATTGATTTCTTTGTTCATCAGATAGAAAAAACCCAGAACAGCAAGTACGTCATGAAATGTGGCAACCGTAGCGCCAATACTGAATCTGAATTGAAACCTCCACCATATATATATGAGAATCCCTATAATTGCTGCAACAATTGCCTTAAGGGCATCTCCTGTCATCTCTGCCCCAACCTTCGGGCCTATCTCGGTAGTAGAGTCCACTGTTAATTCATTTCCCAAAAATCTCTGTGTAAGGATAGTGAGTATTGCCTCAGAGAAACCTCCAAGTGTTTCCTCATCTTCTTTTATCGTGATAAGAACTTTATTATTTGTGGGAAAATCCTGAAGGTCAAAACCAGTTACGCCACCCTCTTTTAAGGCTATCCTTATATCCTCCAGAGGTACATATTCATTAAACTTTACCTGTATGGCAGTACCTCCAACAAAATCAATTCCCAAATTAGCAGTCTTATTTATAATATTGATAATTGCTGCAATACCCATGATTAGCATTATCACCGATAAAACAATGACATGAAACCTTTTGCCCATAAAATCAATCTTTGTGTTTTTGATAATCTCAATCATATACTGAGTCTCTTTAAATCCTTTTTAGAAGTTATTAAATCAAAAACAGTTTTTGTCCCGATAAGCGCGGTAAAGAGATTAATGAAAACACCCCATCCAAGGGTTACGGCAAAACCTTTTATAGGGCCTGATCCGACAAACTGGTAAAGCACAAGGGTAGTTATAATTGTTGTAACGTGAGAGTCGAATATTGTCCAAAAAGCCTTGTTATAACCTGAGTCAATAGCTGCCCGCGGAGTTTTTCCAAGCCTGAGCTCTTCTCTTATTCTTTCAAACATAAGGACGTTACTGTCAACTGCCATACCTATTGCAAGAATTACTCCTGCTATGCCGGGCAGTGTAAGGGTTGCCTTTAATATTGACAAGACACCGAGAAGCAAAATAATATTTAACGCAAGTGCAAAAGTCGCAATTATGCCTGAAAATCTGTAATACACTATCATAAACACAATTACCAGAATGGCGCCGA
>VAPC010578433.1_pt1 | contig 11276 bp, 7 predicted proteins | sample 3395121 | NCBI WGS metagenome assembly VAPC01 (sample SAMN08290434, study PRJNA428436) | hydrothermal vent metagenome | isolation source: Deep-sea hydrothermal vent chimney | place: Indian Ocean: Southwest Indian Ridge | depth 1711 m m
AATATCCAAGCTGGGTGTATAGGGTACTTCAAAGATAGAATTTGGATAGCGAATATAAATGATGCTGGTTCAGTTTATAAGTTTCGGATTAAATGGTCATCTGCAACTGATCGAACATCTTTTAATGCGGCAGATTATTATGATTTGCCTTATTCTAATGGACATATTATGCGTTTAGTTCCATTTAGTAATTTAATGGCGGCTTACTTCACTGACGCTCTCTATTTAGGAAGGCCGTCAAATTATGCAAATCTGCCTTTAGTATTTGAAAGATATGATACAAAAGGTATTGGTTTAGTCGGAACACAAGCAGTAACTCGTTTTATCGGCGGGCATCTTTTTATTGGACAGGATAATATTTACTTTTTATCTAATCAAGCTCTAGAACCAATAGGGACACCTATTGTAAAAGATACAATCAGAGCTACAAAAAATCAGTATTTAGCTTGGGTAACTCCTGATCCACAAAATGAACGAGTTGTATTTGGCTTTCCTGAATTAGGTTCTGAGTTACAAAAGATATGGTCGTTTGACTACAAATCTAAATCATGGAGTTATGACGAAATAGAAAGTGCTTCATCTGCAAGTTTGATTGGCTTTTATTATAATCAAAGTTGGGATGATACAACTGCAACTTGGGATAGCGAAGATAGGCCCTGGCAAATGTTCCTTGACCAAACTATACATGAACATCTCTATTTTGGGACGGTTAATGGGAATGTATGGATGCTTACAGATAATGCAGCACAAGATAATAATACCAGTAACATTCCGGTTGAATTAGAAACTCCTGATTTTGACTATGGTTTACCGGATGAATTAAAAACATGGTTTCGTCTCTCATTAAAAATTGATAGAAACCTTTATTCAGATGAGACACTTCTCTTTACTGTAACAGGTTCAACAAATCATGGGCGGACTTATAAAGCATTGGGTGATCTGACTATTAAAGCCGACGAAGATGAGGGCAAACTTAATTTTCGTTTAACTGGTTCGATTGGGCGCTTTAAACTTATTTCAGATTCAACTGTAAAATCTTATACAATTAGTGAAATGGTTTTTAGAGTTCGTATGAGGGGTAAGGAGAAATCAAATTGACAGTACTCCCGGATGGGTTGAGGATTGGGGTTTACTCACGTGAAAAACTTATGGCTTTATGGTATCGACTACGTCAATATGATTCACTTTTTGCCGATGATGATACAAGAGACCCAGAAGTTTTTGCAAGTCAAGTATTAGCCCTTGACACTTTGGTTTTAGAAGCTGATAATGGTATTATAATTCTGCGTAAAATTCGTGAGGGTTTACGTGGGGAAGTTCACTTAAGCTTTTGGGACCATAAGTTAAGTGCAAGAAAGCAGCTTTTTCAGGATGCTTTAGTGTGGGCATTCATCAATTATGACCTTTATCGTATTGAAACATTTGTAGCTGATTATGCGAGAGCGGTACGTCGATTCCTCGAAAATAGAATGAACTTTAAGCATGAAGGTATTATGCGTCATCGTGTTTGGCATCAAGGAAGATTGCTTGACATGCACATATATTCGATATTGAGGGAGGAGGTACTCAATGGGGTCTGATTCAGGAGCTTATCAAAAAGTAGGGGATCCTTCAGATGTAACACAAATTAATCCAAAGACTGATCAATTTTGGAATATGCTCTTTGGTGGGGGCGGGATGGAAGGCTATTTAAAATCCTCAATGGCGGGGGCTTTAAGTGGTGTTCCAGAAGATCGTGCCGCTATAGGAAACCTTATAAATGAAATTCTTTCTAAACCGGGCTATAATCCACAATCCGGGATAAATGCGTTTTTAGGGGCTGTTCCTGAACTCCAGGGTATAGCCAGAAATACAGTCTCACCATACGGCTTAACAGCTGATGAGTTAGCGACACAGCAATCAAATGCAGCTATGTCCCAAGTATCACAGCAATATTCAAATATGGGTGCAATTAATTCAGGTGCAGCTGTCAGCGCAATGACACGGGGTGCAGCAGTCCCTCGGGCACAATTAGCTGCGGATTTAGCCCGTACACAGGCAGGAGCCGCCACAAGTTTAATCGGACAAGCTATGCAGGTTATTCCAAATCAATATAGCCAAGCCTATCAGTTTGGACAAAATCAACAGCAGATGGGTTTACGAGGTTATGGAGGACTCTTAAACTCCAGACTTAGTGAAGCTGGTCTTTATAGCGGTTTATTAGGAAGTGTTTATGGAGCGGGCGGACAAATGGCAGCACCACAATACTACACTCCAACCTATATGGGAGCTTCAGATAACAGTTGGAATTGGGGTGGAGCGCTCGGTGGTGGCGTAGCTGGAGCAGGTACAGGAGCAACAGCTGGGTTTATGATGGGCGGACCAGTAGGAGCAGGTGTTGGAGCAGGTGTTGGTGGATTAATTGGATTCTTTGGGGGAGGTTTATAAGATGGGTGTAATAAGACCGGAAGTAATAGCTACACAAAAACGAAGTGCAACATTTCTTGATTATTTAGCGCAGGCGAACCAGTCAATTTCACAATTAGGAAGCTTTCTAAATCAGCAGAAAGCTTTGCAGTTGCAAGAACGCAAGCAATTTGCAGACGAGAGGGCAACAACTGTACGAAACACACTTGGAATAATCAGTGAACTTGCCGGAGATAAACCTAACGGCTTTATGCAAGTAGCGCAGCAGAGTCCAACTTTATTAAAATTGGCCTTTAAAAATATGGGGATGACGGATACACAAATTTCACAAACAATAAAAAATATTCAAGATCAGCAATTAGATTTAAAAGCCTTAACAGAAATTGGTATTACAAATTATGATCAAGCTAGACAAGCAGGAAAAGACCCTTCAGATTCATTGCAAGTATCGCAAAAAGCTTGGCAGACAGATTACCTCAAACAGTCAAACGAACGAACACAAGCGCCTGTAGCACAGCAAGCTTCACTCAATCAACCACAGCAAAAACCTATATCTGATAAGGACTTTATTATACCTGCGGTTCGCCATAAGGTAACAGATATTTCAGATTCTGAAAGGACGTTAGCAACAAATGTCTTAAAGCAACTAAACGACAAGATCATGACCTCAAAAACCGGAACATCAGTTCTTCCAATGACTACGGATAAATTTAGAAATGAGTTTATAAATGAGTTTATCAAAGCAAGATCAGGTGAAGGTAGTCCTTATAACATAGAACAAACGGCTAAGACTGGTATGACTAAAGAGCGAGCTGGCCTTATTTATAATACTTTAATAGGAGATCAAGCTGCAACTTTGACTAAACCAAACAATGTTGGACCTTTGACAAATGAAACAAAGTTTGTTCCGGGAATATCAGCCCCTGTGCCGCCTACAAACGGACAAATGGATTCGCAACTTTTACCTGGTGCCTCAATGGATTCCCCGACACCTACATATACGCCCCCAAATGCAGTTTCGCAGCAAGTCGCCCCCAGCGCAGCAAATCCGCCCTCTCCTGTCAGTCCTCTTCTCTCACCATCTCCTGTCTTTTCCCCTCCTCCAGGCATAGCTGATGCTATATCTCAGTCTACAAATCCAGAGTTTAACTTAGATAAAACTAAAGTTCCAACTAATATACTGAGTGGTGTTGATTTGACTAAACTTTCTAAAACAAATCAAGGTATGGTTATAAAAGTTGGTAATTGGATTGCTAATCCAAAGGATAAGAAGTTAGCTTATAAGGGTAAGATTGCAGTTAATCAGTTAGCTAAAGTTTTAACTCCTACAGCAGTCCGAACTAAAACTCGACAAGAAGCCGCCAAAGTAATTAAAAATTTAGGCGGGTTAGATAAGGCTATTGAGTTTGCGAATGTTCCCTATGGCGAATTACAGAGGGCTAAGAAAGCTACTGATTCATTAATTAAATATAGAGCTTGGCAAAAGACAGTTGTTTCCCAAGCTAATACTGGAAAAGATACTGGGTATTCTAAAGATATGATGACTTTGTTTGGTTTATTTGATAAACGTGTAGAAACGGCGGCTGAAATTAAAGACCCAAAACAACGTGAGGCCGCAGTTAAACTTTTATTTAATGATAATGAACCTCTATATTCCATAATAAAAGCTAATGCAAAGCAAAGTGGTATTGATATGGACCTTTGGAAAAATGCTCTTCTAAAGAAAAAAGATGTAGGTTTTTTTACTAAACTATGGCGAAGTTTCGTTGGTGGTGGTAATATATCAACACAACCTCCTGTGAATCAGACAGAAGTAAATCAGACAGAAGTAAATCAATATATGGAAACTCATGGTTTAACTCAAGGGAAGTAATGTGGATTATACAAATCTTCTTGGCCAAATTGAAGGCAACTCTGATTTTGCAGACTTAGATTATCAGCAACAGGTAGAGGTTAGAGCAAAAGTTTTTGCACCTCAACTCGCAAAAGACCCTGATTTTGTCAATTTACCTGCTGATGCAAAAGACAAGGTCTGGAGTACAATTCTCTATAGACAGCCTATTTATAAAGACCCTGCATACGCACAAGAAATGAATAATTTAACACAACGAATTAAGCAAGGAGACAAAGTTGCTGTAAATGCTGCTATTGCCCAAGTTGCAGAAATACAAGCTACAGATAATTTTGCTATCACAAGATTTATTGAGGGACTTGTCACTAAAGCAGGTCAAGCTTTAGAACCTATTTACAAAACTATTGATCCAACACATTCAATTCATGTTGGCTCTGTAAGTGATCAACGAAAGTCGGCAGCTTATTTAGATAGAATGCTAAATAAGGAACGAAGTATTCCTGAAAAAACTTCATTGGCTTTAAAGTTATTCCCGGCTATTAAGCTTGCTTCAAATGTGGGCGCAGGTTTCATTGGCTTGGCTCCTTTATATATGGGATTAGTCGGTACTTTAGCTGAACCGGCAGGACTTGCTAAAATTGGAATGAAGGCTGTAGATGTTGCTTCACAAAGACTAATTAAACGTGGTTTTGGTATGGCTCTCTATAAAGGCAGTAGAGTTCTTGTTCATGCTGCTGCGGGCGGGGTAGTGGGTATTCTTAATGAAGGTCTTAAGAAAGCTATGGATACTAACTGGAAAAATCCGGACTGGCTTAATTTTATGCAGGATGCTAAAAAATCCTTTGGTCAATATTTTATAGGTGATCTTGCCATGTTTACTTTGGGAGGATTGTTAAAAGGAATGGGTTTAGGGGCTAAAAGAGTCTTTAGCAAAGGTTTTGTAAAAGAAGCAAGTAAGACTATAGACGACTATGCAGATGGTGTGGTTAATGCTTTAAGTGGGAAGATTGATCCTGTAATGTATAATAGATTGAGACCTGAACAGCAGGAGATATTAAAGAACTTGCAGCGTTATCATGGAGTCATTAAGAATGTTAAGTTACAGACACCTGATAATATATTAAAGATGACTGCAACATCTCATGGTTTTAATGTTGAGATTAAAAATGAACTATACCATATTGGTAAATTAGGGGAGAAAGCTACAACTACTGTTAAGGGCTTTGGGGAAGCTGCTGATAGTTTAAGAAAGTTAATTACGAAGGTTCCTGAGATTAAGCTTAGTAAATTAGATAATGCTGTACTTGGTTCAGGGGCTAAAGACATTAAACTTCAAGTTGCTATGAAAGCCACTATCCCAAATATGTCAGTTGAAAATAAAACATTACTTACTAAACTTGCAAGTTCGAATCAAGGACGTTATGGTCCGGACCAAGTAAAGACTTTTTCTAATGTTATTTTGAGAAACTTAGGCGCCTCAGATGATGTAGTTAAATCTTTAAAGGTTCAGGTAGTCGATGATACAATTAAAGTTTATGCACAGGATAAACTTATAGCGGATGTTCCAAAAGTTGTTTCCTCTGCAAAAGAAGAGCTTAAAACTATTCAAGGTTTAATTAAAAACCTTAAAGAAGTCGTTCCTGAAAGTGTGAAGACTAAACCTGTACTTACTACTGGTGATATTAGAAAAGTTCAAAAGACTCTTCCAAACTACTATTTACCCTTTTTAGATAATTTAGCACAGAAGAAGCTGGGAAGTAAGCTAATCCAACAGAACAATAAGTTTGTTTTAGTAAATCCGAAAACCTCTATAGCTTTTGACACCTATGAGGAAGCTGGTAATTATATTTTAAGGAAGGCTGTTGATGAGAAAACTCTCAGACTTCACCTAAAGTATAATGAAGGCTTAAGTATGGTTAGAGACAGTAAGACTAATCAGATTAAGCTTAAGAAGTCCGGTAAAACTATAGCAACATATTCTGATATAGATGCGTTGATGGCGGAAAATCCTAATCTAATTCCAAAAGTTAGTCCTGACTTAGGGCCTAAGATTGCCCTTGTAGATAACGATAAGTTGACTATTGTTTATGGAAAGGATTCAGTTGAAGGGAACTATCAAGATATTTTAAAGGTTCTTGATAGATTTGCAGACTATGAAAAGAAAGCAAGTACAATTAAGCTTGCTTCAGGAAAAAGGTCAATTATTGAAGTAAATCCTATATCCAAAGTTATTGAACTTGATATTCCTGAAATTAGTTATCGTAAAAGTTTTGACTCTATTCAGGACGCTAAAAAGTTTATTAGTGAGGGTTGGACAGAACGGACGCATCTTGATAAAATTGCAGCAGATAAGGGCTACAGATTAGAAGTGCAAGGTGGAAAGTACTTTTTCTATGGTGAAAAAAATCAAGCCTATATTGCTTCTAATAAAGAAGAATTGCAATCAATATTAAATACTGCGCCTATTCCTGAATGGGCAGCAGAGTATTCCGGGCTCGAACCGGCATTGGTTGAAACTTTTTCGAAGCCTCCAGGTGGAATGTTTAAACCAACTGAGTTTAAAATTAAAGAAAACAATATTTTATCATCTCCGTCTATAAGTCATTTATACCGACCACCTGATGCTTGGTTAGTTCAGGCTATTGAGAAAGATGGTGATCAGAATATTCTTAAATATTTTAGACAGATTTCCTCTACTTTTGAGTTTTTAACTGCGGAGGAAGGAAAGGTAGCGAAACAATTAGTGGGACTTTGGCGGGGGTACAAACGAAAACAGCGAGTTAAAATTGGGGAGCTCTTAGAAATACCTGAAGGGCAGTGGATGGCGGCTGCGAAAGAAAGAGGGCTGACACCAAAAGATGTCGAGGTCGCAGGAGTTATGCGGAAGTTCTTTGATACTGCTGCTGCTCGTTTTGGCATTAAGTATGATAAGTTTATTAGTGAATATTTACCAAGAATGCGTAAAACTTATCTGAAAGACCCTGCTAAGTTTCGAAGTGATTCGACTATGGTTGAGTTTATCCAAGACTCATTTGGCGGCAGGGTACCGGGTGATTTAGATGCTTTCTTTAAGCACCAGCGAGTATCTGATATAGTTACTTTTATCCGGGAAGACGATCCGCTGACAATGGCATTAAAATATAATTCAATCGGACAGCGTGAAACATTTTTAGCCCCGCTTTGGAAAGAAGCTGACGACTATTTAAAAGCTCATGGAAAGGTTTTAGACCCTATCTTGAAGGCTCGATTTAATGCCTATCGTTCGGATGTCATGGGAATACCTTCCGGTCTTGGCGAAAAAGCTTTAATTGAATTTAGTAAACGATTTTATGCTGGATTACGAGGCACCAGTGTTACACCCGGATTAGCAAGTGATCTTACCAAAGCTATGATGAGCTGGGGTTATTTATCCGCTATGGGTTTTAGAGTATGGTTACCAATCAGAAATATGTTTCAGGTTTGGACAACACTTGCACCAAGACTTGGTAATTCTTGGGTAGGTGAGGCAATCAATATTGTTTCCAAAGACAAGACTGGTAAAATATTTCAGATGCTTAAAAATCGTGGTATATTCAGTGAAAATCTTCCTTTATATGGGGCAAGTATTATTGAAGGTGAACAAGCTTTAAACAGGCTTTTACATCGTGGTTTAAGGTGGTATAAGAACTCTGATGAATGGACTCGTGCAGTTGCTTATACAGCTTCGCAATTAAGATTTAAGGACTCTGTAAAACGTTTTTCAAAAGGTGTTCTCAATGAGAAAAACTTTATGAATTTGTCAGGGCTCAATATGCTTCCTGCGGATTTAAAGAATCAGGCATTAGGCTTTATCAGAGGTGGTAAATGGGCTAATGCTGAAGATGTTTTTGCCCGGACAATAACCTCTGATACTATGTTCTCATATCGTGCCGGTATGGCTCCATCATCCTTCAGAGGCGCAGTCGGTAAGCTTTTTGGTATGATGGGGCATTATCCTGTTTATTATTTAGAGAATATCAGGAGAGCAATGAAGTATTCGACTACTGGCCAGAAGGTTGCATTCGCCGGCAGATTTTTAGGAAACTCATTATCTTTATATTATGCCTTTAAAAATGTACTTGGTATTAATGCAACTAATTTTTTACCCTGGACACCTTCTATGTTTTCCGGCGGTCCATACTACCAACTTATGAATGAAGCTTTAATGTCAGTCGGTAAAGGTTATGAAGCCAGACAAGCACGTGCAAAACTTTTTGGAATTAAACATGTTAATGGAAAGCTTACATTTGATCCTACAAAAGCTGAAATAACTCGTTGGGGAATACCATTTGGTTTTCTTACACACAATGTTATTAAAGGTGTCAAACATCTGGAAGATGGCGATGAGTATTTGGCCTTTTTGGCTTTTACAACTGCACCAATAAATCCGGACCTTCTACAAAAAGAATTTTAGCCCTTTATAGATTACTTATATCTGTCCAAAAGTGTAGAAGTTTTGCATGAAACTCCCATGCACTATCTTTATTTTCAAAAGAAGTATAGACTCTAATTCCACCTTTTAAATGCACACCCACTTTGTAACTTCTGGATTCAGTGTTATACACCGGATCCCATATCACTGCTATGTCATGAGCTTTGATATATCCGCTCCCAATTTTTATTGTCATAGTTTTTACTCCTCTATGTTTATTTTGATATAGTAATTTTTATTAGCAACAGCTTTTAATTTAATTTTTAATAGAATACTCAAATTGTATTTATCTACTTTAACTACTTCCCATTGTTTGACCATACTGTAAGTTAGAAGTATTCCATTGACATCTCTAAATTTATTTTTAACTTTTAAAGGGTTTAGTTTATTAATATTTTTTAGATACAACTTTAGTTGTTTATACCTGCGATAAAGAAAGGTTTTGATTGCGTCTTTGCTACAACCTGTCAATTTAGCAATCTGTTTCGGACTGCGTGGTAAGATAAAACCAGGATGATTATAAAGCCATTTATGTAAACAGTTATAGAAGCGAGGTTTAATTCTTTTTCCTTTCTTTTGTGGATTAATACCGTGCGCATGAAGTATCTTTGTTATTCGATAATGACTAATATTTAAGAGTTTTTCTACTTTTTTAATCTGACCTAATTCTTTATAGGCTTTTAAGATTTTATCCTCTAACCCAACCATTTATATTGTTCCTCTCCAGTAGTTGTTATTGTATGAATTACTATGTTCTTTGTATTTCGCACTTCAAGAAGTCCTTCTTGATATAGCTGATTCAGTATTCTAGTTGTTTCTTGTGCAGAGATACTATAACTTGAACAATGTTGTAGTAACTTTCTACGTTTGATTTTTTGTTCACGTTCTATTTTGGCGGCTATAACCCGATAAGATTTTTGAAAGTTATCATTAACAATGAGGTCGCCAGCCAAATCTTTATTTCCTTTATAGGTTTGTTCTAAGATTTTTTTCGCATCTTTAAGGTCTTGAATTGTAATTTCATAGTCAGTTGTATAAGTGGATATATGAATGATCAAGGCTAATTTAAGCAAATTAATATCATACCTATAGATCATTTTGCCAATGATATTTTGTTCTTTTGCTAAACCAAAAAGATTAAGTTTATATTTGATATAAAAATTCTTGTACCATTCGTAAGCTTCTTCGTTCATGCGGTATTCGCCAAGTGCGTGCTCAGCAATAAAAGCTGCTCGTTTTTGTAAATCATTCAGGCTTATTTCCGGTATATTAAATGGTGTTGGATAACTTCTTGTTGAGGTTGGCTGATTTACTAAGATAACCCGAGACATAAACCCATCACCGAATGCTTCCTCTGGAATAGCATCACGTAGCCCATCAATAGTTGTGGCACCTAACAGAGTTACATAAATATTTTTAAATATCTGCTCACCTCGACCCTGTGTTACGTCTGAGTCGGTATCTTTACAATCATATAGATCGGTAAGTTTTCCAATTAAGCCTTGATTGTATAATTTCTTATTCATTAAAGTTGATAGTTCAGATATGATAATACATAAATGACTATCTCGTTCAATCATCAAGACTTTTTGGGTTTCTTCATTTATTTCAGAGGAAACTGTCGGTTTAAGCATCATACTAATACCTTCAGGTGTAGCTTTTGAACGAATAATTGGTATCCTTTTTGATGACTTTAATTTTAGATTTTCTATATAATCCGGAAACCCTATGAGTACTTCATCTGCAACCCTGGCTATTGTACTTTTAGCACATATTCGTGGTGGTGCAATCATTACAATAAACATATTTGGATAAAGCGGGGAAGGATACCAATGAAGGTAAGCATCTCTTTTTAATAAAGTTGAGACTGTGAAAATAGCTGACCATAGCGCAAGTTGTGTTGGGGATTCGATACCTCGTGTTGCAGCAACAAAGTCTGTTAAAAACCCTTCTTGCGGCAGGTATGAATCCCATGCCTCATCTTGCCAAGTTTGTTTGAGTTCACGTTGTGTTAGTCCTTTCACTTTAGTTCACCTAAGCTTGGACCAACTTCTATTTCTATTGGAAAGGCAATAAGTCTATTATCGATTTCAACAGGAGATTCCATTATTTTTTTAACTACAGGTTTAAAGGGTATTAACTCTTTAATTGGAACCTCAAAGACTAATTGATCATGCACTTGCATAATTAATTTAGTATCTAAATTTAACTTATCTATTTCATTATCAAGTTTAATCATTGCCTGATTAATAACTCCCGATGCTGTTCCTTGAATTGGAAAGTTTAAACCTTCCTTAATTATATCTTTAGGATCTCCATAAAAGACTCTAACCCTCCCAAAAGCATCCCTTAAGATTCTTGTTTTTGTGACTTGTTGGGTGATTTTTTTCTTCCATTTAATATACGCTGGGTGCATTTTTAGCCAATTACTTTTCATTTGTTTGTAAGCTGCGAATGTAAGATTAAGTTCCGGCACTTCCAGAACTACTTTTTGATGAATTGTTCTATCTCCGCCATCATATGAGATACCACCAAAAAAGAATATTTTAACTGCACGTCTGGCTAATT
>VAPC010002402.1_pt1 | contig 11273 bp, 8 predicted proteins | sample 3395121 | NCBI WGS metagenome assembly VAPC01 (sample SAMN08290434, study PRJNA428436) | hydrothermal vent metagenome | isolation source: Deep-sea hydrothermal vent chimney | place: Indian Ocean: Southwest Indian Ridge | depth 1711 m m
ACTCACTCCTCACCAAATACTTTATTTTTCTGAAAACCACCTTGTGAAAGGTTAAATGTACCTTGACCTAGAAATAACTCCTTCGATGCAGCTTTGGTGTCATAAACTGCCTCTGCTGGATCTTCACTTTGTGTATCTAAATCCCTAACTTGTACTCTTAGCCCCCTTGGTGCGGGGCCGCCAGACTGCATAAGTGGCATGGGTGGGGTATTTTTATTATTTGATATCATCGGGTCGCCTTGGCGAGCCGCGGGTTTGCCTTCAATCATTACGTTAAATGACCCCATGATAAATTCGGCTTTACCGTCGTTCGTTCCGCTAGCGATACCTTTTTTATCACCTGGCGAGTCACCCGAGCTTTGAGAAAAGTAACTTTTTACATTAGCAGCTCCTTGACCATTCACTTTGACTGAACTTGCAACAGAGGTAACATCACTTGATTGGGCTTTATTGCCGTAGGGAATAGGCACAACGCTAGTGCCAATTGTGGTTAAACACACATCGATTGTTGTTAGCTTACCACCGCTATCTTGATGCACAGCGGTACGGCCATTAATAAGTACATTTTGTCCTGAGACTGTTGCGGTTTGCGGTGCCTCTGATTCTGTATCTTTAACTAATTGCTGCTCTGTACCTGCTTGCCAACCTAAATGATTCGACACTAAATCTAAAAAGGCACGAGGGTTATCGATTGGTTTGTTAACGTCCATATTAGTCTGCGGTTCGTTCCACGGCAAAATTGGCTGGTTTTTCTCGTTATCCCATTGTGGTGGCGGAATAATGTAATCTGGAATAAATCGATTAACCAGTTCACCAAGTGTATGCTCTCGGTACTTAGGTCTGGCAATTTCATCTAAAAAAGCAGATTCGCCTTCAGAGCGGTCCGAAAAAATGGCAATACCATTAGCTTTGCCGAGTGCACCGTTGCTTCGTGCACTATTGGTTAGACCTAGTAATGTCGGGTTATTATGGCGCCATGTAACACTGCCGCCGCTTCGTACGTCAGCAGTGAGTGCGTCTATGTCGTATTGTACGCTGCCTGATTCTTTGCCAGCCATGGCATTTATATATGACATTCGCTTTCACTCCTTGAAATCTTAAATAGCTGTTCATTTGGCTGATTGAACACCACAAAAACGTGTTCAGTGTCAGCCATCAGCGGGTTATGCAAATAGCTTCCAGCTAATGCAAATGCCGCAGATTGGTTTGCCACACCTTGATAACCTAGTACGGTATTTAGTTCGGCAAACTCTATTAGTTCGTCATCATTTTTATAGTGCTTTTGGGTATAACTAAACCACTGTTTTTGCCATTCATACGACTGCATGCCAGCAAAAATAAAGGAGTCACTAACCTGTATGTTTGCGCTTTGAAGCTGAGTAGGCATTGACTCATCAAAAGTCGTGGCTTTTAAACAACCTTGTCTGTGTACCAATAATGCATAGCCACCTTCGCCATTAATTACGCCGCTGGGGCCATTTACAACTTGTACTGTGTGTTGTTTAGCTTGCTCAGACACGTATTCAAAACCATTACACGAATCAACGGCAACTACGAGGGTATCGAGGTCGGTTGCTTCGAGCTGCCAATCGCTTACCTGTTCAAAGGCAGGTGTTTGCTCAGGCATTGCGTCAGTCAATAATTCACTTAATGTGTCATCATCAATCAGCGGCTCGCCATTACTGGCGTGCGGTAATATAAACTGAACTTTATTGACCCTAAATGAACAACAAAGTTTTTTTAACTCAATATTTTCAATAATATGAGACAAAATTAGCAAGCAACGAGTTTGCCTATCAAACCCAGCAAGCTCAGTCAGTTCTACAAATACATAAGGGGCATCTAAACTAATATCACAGCGGATCAGCGCTTTGCTTGGCTTTGAATACAACATTTGGTTTGCCACTGAAGTATAAAAGCTTTCGGTATAGCACCCCGCGGCATTAACATGATAAAGAGTATCAAACTGCATCTTTACCTCCTTGCTCAGCAACAATTATATTGCTGCTACTTGCCACGTTGTCGCTGTTGATATGCCCGCGCCATAACAGCGAAAAGCACTGTGCGTCCGAATCAATCACTAAGGTATCGCAGTGCATGTCGATATCATGCCTCGTTAACGTATTAGCCACTTGCACTATTGGCTTAAGCACAGGGAGCTCTATAGTTTGTTGCTGGCCATATTCTTGTAATGGATATAATCCGCTTAACGAAAACGCCCAGCCTTTTGTAAACACTTGCTTTGTTTGTTGATCTGCCGGGGCTGTGTTGTAAAAGTTGCTAGCCAATGACGTTTTGAACGGGTACTTACCAGCCATAAGCGCTTGTTCGTCAATCTCTGGCATTAACTCTATACGCGGTGACCAATGACTCGGAATTGCCGAAAAGCCAGCAACGCTTACTTGATGGCTTGGTTTTCTTAATACCTCGTTGGCATACTCTATCGCAGGTAAAGGCTGCCCTACTGCGTGCTTGTTTTTCAGTTTAAAGCCAACACCTATAGGATTTTCGAGGCTGTAATCGCTTTGATCATGGTGTGCTTTGCCCCCAAACGCACGGCTATAGCAAACAGCTGTTGGCGTAATTGGGCATGGATCTGTTGCGACAGGGCCAAGCAGTGAACGGCGCCATTTACGTTCGCCAGTAAGGCGTAATCGCTTTTTAATTATCGGTGTGTCGTTTGCAGCTAAGCCTAGCTCAACCTCAATAACACGCGCAGTTTTGCCCTTTGGCGGGTACGCAGTAAAGTTGCCATACACTTCGAAGCCTTGCTTAAATGCCACTTGTTCATTCACTGCCACCAGCGGCTCGTTAGTCGGATCACCGCTATATTCGTCGGCCATGACGATTTCAACACACGGTTCCATTAAGCTAGTATTGCCTTTTTCATCAAACTCAAAGCTCTGTTTTACCAAAACAACATGAGACGCACTGCCATCTGCTTGCCAACCTTCAAACACGCTTGCTTGCCAAGGAGTAAAGTTATGCAGCATGTTGTGCTCCTGCTATTAACTTTTGCCATTGAACTGCTGTTTGCTGAGTATGATAAAGACCACAGGCCAGTGTTAATTCAAACTGAGGGGCAAATACTCGCTGTACAATCTCGCCTGCCAATTCTGCTAAGCCTTGCTCTGGATGCGCTTTTGTAAAACTCACGCCTTTTAAAACACACTCTCCTTTGCTTAAAGCCAGTGCTTGCCTAACATGCTCTGCATCATGCAAGTTTATACCGGCTTGCACATGATGCTGATTTTGCGCACTTACCAGTGTTAAGGCTTCAGCCTTTGCAAGTGGTCTATCTGTTAATGTTAGCCAAGCCTGATAAGCTGCTTGCTGTGTTTGCGCAACGCCCATAAGCTCTATCACCAATACCAGCGCTGATTTATACACAAAGTGGCTTAATACGGTTTGGCAAAATTCTGGGTGCGCTTTACAAAATAAAGCGCAAGGCTCATGCCAGCGACTATCGTCAACCAGCCCCGCTAATTGTAATAACTGCGCTTTTTGTGAAGGCTCGCTAGTACTCGAAAACACTTTAAACAACTTATCACTAAGGCTGTTATCGCCTTGGCAATAGCAATTGACTAAAGCGGCATACACCAAAGTAAAATCAGCATGAGCGAGGGCTTGTTGTAACTCGGCATCATTTAAAGGCTGCGAAAACAAAATAGTTTTAAGCTGCTGCGGTAATGACTCTTTACCCTCTAGCACTGTGGCTCTGAGTGCTTTTTGTTCTGGGATAGTCCAATACCTAAGTTGCTGCGATAACAGAGTATAAACAGGTAGAGCTTGCTGCTTTTTAAGCGCTAAAAAATAATCACTGTTGTCTTGCTCTGGTGCAGCCATTAAACGTGTTGCACAAAGGGCAAAAATGGCGTGCTGGTCGCTCGCTAACGCGATCTCACAAAAATCATCACAGCTAAGTTCAGCAAGGTCATTAAAGCTGTTCCCATTGAAGTAGTCGCACGGTGACTGCTGCTTAAGCGATGCCAGCACATAAAGGTGATTAAGCACTTGATGCTCTAACACTTTTTGCCTTGCAAGACTATACGCCCCTGACGCAAGTAGCTTTTCACGGTGCGCCATTAAGGTAGTAACACGCTGTTGATGCTGTTTTAACTTAGAAACCGCTGCAAACATATTAATTAAGCCTAATCGGCCAACCTGCCAAAGTAAGGTCTTGTTGGCTATTTGCAGTAATATCTTCGCCTTCAAGCACGATAGTGCCATCGGCAAATACTTCGATGCTGCCCTTGGCGGTTTGCAAGCTAACGCTTTGCTCTGCGGCAATAATAATATGCCCTGCTTCGTTGCTAATGTGAGCCGCCGGAGATTGTTCAGGTGCGGCTAAAAGAGCCGTTACAATGACACCTTGCTCACTGTGTAGCACCACAACTTGGCTGCCTACTTTGCAACACGATACATGGGCAGCTTGTAAAGCAACATCGTAACGAATGTGATTAATAATCACGCTCAAGGCTTTGCCCTGAGGCGATACTTCACTGACCTCTGCGAGGCTTTGTTGCTGATCAAATAACTGAGTTACTGTGGCTGTCATTTTCAGTCCTTGAAATTAGTTATTACTTATTGCATTGCCTTTAATAGCAATGTTTCTAGCCGATAGAGTGATATTGGTGGCATCGATAGTTAAATTACCCGCGGCATCAATCTCTACACTTGCACCACCTTGGCTGAGCTGGATCGAACCTCGACCTTCGCCTTTAATAGTGATATTTGCTCCGCTTGAGAGGTTCAAATCACCATTTGGCGCTTGAAATTCAAGGTTGCCATCGACCGAGTAGACACTAAAATCTTGCTCACTTTGCAAGTTAAGCTCTTGCGCTGCTTTTAGTTCGCTACTGCCATCGGTCGCTTCGATACGGGTATCAGCATCAGACTTTAATGTTAAATCAGCCGCAGCTGTTACCTTAATATCACCCTCACGTGTTTGAACTTGTAGGGTGTTCTCTACACGATTAGTAAAGTCGTTGGCAGCAGTAAAAATGGCGTCATTCTCAGCAACAAACTGAAGGTTCTCTTTGGCTGAAATTTTGACGTCACCTTCCACTGACTTAAGTGATGCTTGATGGGCATTCTCGGTGGCATCTAACAACAATTGGTTTTTATTTTCTTTATTTGCAAGGCTAATTTTTTCTTCACCGCTTTTGTCATCCATGATCAAGCTATGCCCAGCTCGGGTGACAAGCTTATTCTCTGTCGGATTTTGGCTGGTAACCGGGTTCGGGCAGCTCTGATTATAAAGCGCGCCTAAAATAATCGGCCTATCTAGGTCGCCATTTTCACCGGTTACTAACACTTCGGTGCCTGTCGTTAACGGAAAATGCATACCATGACCACTGCCACCATACTGCTGTAGTAAGCGCGTTGGGCGGCTTTCTTGGCCTTCACCGTCTTGGTTAAACGGTAAGCGCACTAAGTAATTGCCATCGTCGTCAACCTCTTGCTCAATGGTGGCATTAAATGTTGCAAATACACGACGAGCAGGAGACAGCTCTGCTCTAAACTCAACGGATGCAGGCAATAAATAAGCTTGGTTTTTATAGGTTAACCCCTTAACTTGCGAGCCATACTCTACTGCTGCAGATTGACTGCCTTTGTGATCAACACGCGTAATTAAATACAGCCCTTTATGATCAGGGTGGTCATACACTGTCAACAACATACCGGGTCTTAAGGCACGGCAATCAGTATCAATAATTAATTGTTCACGCTGACAATCAAAGGCTTGTTGACGTACTTTAGCCAGCGAATTACCTATATTGGCATTAGGAAAGTTATCTGCATAATGACTGTCATCACCAAACCCTGGGTAACTGGTATTATTTGCGGTCGACACATTTAAGTTACCTTGGGCTTTGTAGTTGTAATCATTAAGCGACACACTTTGTGGATGCAGCTGTGCTTTACGGCTTATTGCAAAAATGGTTTCGCTATTTCGAACTTGCCCTGATGGCGGCACATAGCTCAGGCTTACATCATCACATAAGGACGAAAAGTCTTTACTGCTATTACATACTTTTAAGGTGCAATCCCCCCCTGTTTGCTCTACAAAACCATACACAAAGCCATACTTACGCATCAAACGCGTAACAAACTCATAGTCTGTTTCGTTGTATTGAACCGTCATTTCAAGGGTTGGGCCCGACGCTTGAATACTAAGCTTTTGCATTGGAAAACCAGCTTTAGTAAATACGCTTTTTACTATGGCTGCTGGATCCATCATGGTGAAAACACGGTTAGAGTGTTGGTGCTTCAACAAGGTTAAATAAGAACTCATGGTCAGCGTATAGTGATAACCCTGATGGCTTTGCCCATGAGCAGTAAAAGCACTGATGATCCCAGAAATCGTGCGGTCGCTCATTGACCACACTAAATTGAGCTTGGCATCTTTACCTAACAGCATCTCGGCACTGAGGTGCTCTTGACTTAACACTTGAATAGAAAAAGCAAAGTCTTCACATAGGCTGTCATTGCTTGATTCAAAATCGGTCACCGAAACCATGCCATCCGGTAACCCTTGCACGCTGACACTAAAATGACTGGTGTTGGCTTTTAGTTCATTAAGGCTATCCATGAATCCCATTGTTCAAATCCTTTATGCTTGGTCCGCAAAGGTTGCGGTAATTTCATCATTCTCATCAACAGCTAGAGTGAGAATATCTGGCATGTCATCCTCTGCCATAAACTCTAAAATTGATTTCGCAATGCCTGGCAATATTTGCTGCTCTATCACTGCATTTACCATGCGCGCACCACTGTCTGATAACTGGCACTGTTCGGTCAGTTTGTTAAGTACGGTTTCATCAACACGTAGCTGCATTTTGTGATTATTCGCTAACCGCTTGGCAATACCGTCTAGTTTTAAACTGACAATAGATTGCAGTGCCTCTTTATCGAGCGCTAAATAAGGAATAACTTGCATACGCGCTAACAGTGCTGGGGCAAAAAATTGTAGTAACTGCGGCTTAATTAGCTCTGTTAGTGCTGTAATTGAAGGAACTTGCCATGGGCTGCCGTCTTCATTTAAAGGGGCTTGTTCACTGTTCAATGCTGCATTGATTTGGTCTTGATTTTCAATGTCGGCATGTTCATCGTCAGTCGGTTCAGTTAAATCAATGACATTAGGTGGCGTGCAAGCATCAATAAGCTCAGCAGATCCTAAGTTTGAAGTCATGATGATCACGGTATTTTTAAAATCGATTTCGCGACCTTCGCCATCGCGCATACTGCCACGCTCAAAAACTTGATAGAACATGTTTAGTACGTCTTTATGCGCTTTTTCTACTTCATCGAGTAAAATTACCGAGTACGGACGCTGCCTTACAGCTTCTGTTAATACCCCGCCTTCGCCATAGCCAACGTATCCCGGTGGCGAACCCTTAAGCTGCGATACTGTATGCGCTTCTTGATACTCGCTCATGTTAATGGTGGTTAAAAACTTTTCACCACCAAATAGTTGCTTAGCTAAACATCGTGCTGTTTCGGTTTTACCCACCCCAGAAGGGCCAGCTAATAAAAACACGCCAAGCGGCCCATACTCATTGCTTATACCTGCCTTACTTACACGCAATGTTTGGGCAATTTTCGCAATGCCTGACTGCTGACCAATCACTTCTTGGCTTATGGCTTTTTCAAGGGTAATCAAATTGGTTATTTGGTCTTTCACCATCGCGCCAACAGGTACGCCAGTCCACTGCGAAATAATTTGCGCAACGGCATCAGCATCGACTTCACTGTAAAGGCCATTATCTTGGGTGTTCTGCTCTTTTAGCGTTTGTCGTAAGTTAAGTAACACAGAGCTATCTAATTCATTTTGCGAATTAGCTTGCTTAAACTCATTGATTTGACCTAATGTCGAAATTTGTGACTCACGCGCACTCGTCAATGTTGCTAAGTTACTCTGCGCTGCATTTAGTTCTTGTTGTAGGTGCAGCAATTTATCCATATCAACCGCCAAACCTTGCTCGCTTTCTGCTGCAATGCTTTGGATACGTGTTTCAAGGTAATTAATGTGCTCACGCTCAGCTTCAATGGCTGCAGGATCGGTCGCAAACGACATTCGAACTCTTGCCGCAGCGGTATCTAGCACATCAATGGCTTTATCTGGTAGTTGACGACCCGTGATATAACGTGACGACAAGACCACTGCAGCTTCTATAGCATCATCAGTTATTTGAATGTTGTGATGTTGTTGATACTTATCTTTCAAACCCGCTAACATTAGCTGAGCTGCTTGCTCCGTTGGCTCATCAACTTTAATAAGTTGAAAACGGCGCTCAAGTGCAGCATCTCGCTCAAAGTATTTTTTGTATTCACTCCAAGTGGTTGCAGCGACTGTGCGTAACTCACCTCGAGCAAGCGCTGGCTTTAGCAAGTTAGCTGCATCACTCATACCAGCATCGCCACCAGCACCAATTAATGTGTGGGCTTCATCAATAAACATGATGATAGGGGTGGTTGAGTTTTTTACTTCATCGATCACTGTTTTTAAACGGCGTTCAAATTCACCTTTAACCCCTGCACCTGCTTGCAATAGGCCCATATCTAACACCAGTAATCGTACACCTGTAAGATCATCAGGAACCTGACCATCAACAATACGCTGAGCAAATCCTTCAACTACTGCCGTTTTACCTACCCCTGGCTCACCCACTAAAATTGGGTTGTTCTTACGACGACGACAAAGCACATCAACCATCATGCGAATTTCGTCATTGCGACCAAGCACTGGGTCAATTTTGCCTTGTTTCGCTTTCTCGGTAAGGTCTTCACAATACTCATCAAGGGCACCACCTTGACCACTTTGCTGCTCAGCAGCAGTATGCTGAGCACTTTGTTTTGCCTGTGGATTTAATCGCTCACTTGAGTTTTGGCAAAGCTTATCGAGGTTTTCAGCCATAAAACGGGCGTCAATTTTTTCAAGTAACGCAGGCAATTGCAGTACAGGGCTATATGGCAATAATTCAGTTAAGGCATCAATCAACGCAGCGCCGGTGATCCAGTCACTTTTGTGCTGTACATTTGCACTTAACCAAGCTCGCTCAAGCCACTCATAAAGTCGACGAGAAAAAACAGGCTTACTCTGGTTACCCGCAGGTTGGCGGTTTAAAAAGTCGAGCAGCTCATGCCACACTGCGTCTTGATTAATATTAAAAAAGTGAAAAATATGCTCTAAATCGCCGTTACTACCTTCTTCCATCAACTTAATTAATAAATGTTCAGGTAACACTTCATAGTGACTACGACTGCTTGCAAACCCTGCCGCTGACTCAAGTGCTGTTGCAGTATGGCCATTTAGTTTGTCGATAAGCTGCTTTATGCCTTTTGCATCCATGTTGTTTTCCTTAAATCCTGATTACTTTTAATGTTGATATTGTTGATGTGTGTAACTGTGCACGCTGATATTTGCTTCAGCGCAGCCTAAATAAGAGTTGTGACCGAGTAGCAAATCGTTTTGCCCTAAGGCTTGCTCTGTTACTGCTTGATTAGCCACCTTAATTTGACAAATCCATTGCACATTACTAGGTAAATGAGTGCTTAACATGGCAGCCATTTTTTTGCCTTGTGAGTGCTGAGGATTAAGCGCTATCGCGGTGTCAGAATCCACAGGACCAATCACTATGGTCAGTACGCTACCACTGACTAATACGCGCTCACCAAGAACCGCTGACTCGCCTAACACCATCTGTTGATCTTGACCAAATGAACTTGGCGAATCTATTTGCTGCCAATTTGCTCGGGTGTCATCCACAGTCAGTTGCTCAACCTCTAGTGAGTGGCGAAGTAATTGCGCTAAACCCGCAGCGCTGGTTTGTTTTAAACTGGCGATACCGCACTGAACTTTTTGCTCAGTTTTGGTTGATAAGATGGCTTCGATTAAATGATCGAATTGCTCTGCACCACGGCCTTCAACATTGATGTGCGACTTTTTCCATGCTTGAAACAATTGGCAATAAAGCACATGATTAAACATGTCTAAAAACCGCCTTACTCGGCCCCCACTTTCTTGATCACTTGCCGCCTGCTCGAGTAAATAATGTGGCATAGGTGCATCTACACCATACAAGCCTAAAAATGATGTCGATAAGCTTAATCGGCCACGACCAAGGTTATCTAATTCGCAGCTACGTACATCAGTGGCAGGAAAACCAAGTTCTTTATAAGGCTTAAAGATAACTCGCTCGCTAATCCCTTTTTCAAGTTCTGAAGGTGTTGCCCAATGTTTTTCAATTAGGCTCATCGCCTTAAACAAATTAAACTGCCAAGGAGCTGCAATCAGCTTTTCTATTGGTTCAGGTAACTTTGCCCAAACAGGGTGATTTATTGACTCGTGCATATTCATAACTGATAACTCTTGCCCGGTTCAATTTCCCAGCAGTGGGTTTTATAACTTGGAATCGCATTGACTCGGGTCTGCACGCTCTCGTTAATTGGCGCATACATTAAAAAGAACTGATGCAGCATATTGCAAAAGTGGTACAAGTCGGCATCACAAACAAACTTGCTTTCATCAATATCAATCAGTACATCAACACCTTTAATAAAAATGCCACGCTTAATTTGACTAATCGGTGTTGCGGTAATTTTTTGAATGCTATCAATACGTAATCGGTTTTCAGCTTTTTGTGACCAATCAAATAATACCAGTAAGCGTTTTAATTCGGTGACTTGTGTAATCTGTGAAAACTTCACATTTAATAGGCTTATTAACTGCCAATGCTTTGGTTGTTCAGGGCAAGGCAAATAGTTAGTCGGGCGAATTACATTTTCTACATTAGCAATGCTTGGCATATCTGGGCCGCCTATGTTTAAATCGCCCTCTTGGAGTAACTGCCTTGGCCAACCAGCATTAAAAACGGTTAAATCAACCGATAAGGTTTCTTTTTCTTCTTCAAGGTTAAATGGCAGCTGTAAATAGTGGCATGGCGCAGCCCCGCCCACATCTTTCGTTAAAACGGTAAACAGTTTCTTTTCGTCTTCAAACACGCTTTGATATCTGGGGGTGTAATCATACGATTTGCCACTTAACGAGTTGCGTCCTTTAACCTCATTAACGGTGTAACTGAAGATATGATCTGTTCTGTTTTGATCAGCGGTGATCATGTAATCAGTGCGGTTTGACTCTATGCGTATTGGCTCTGCAGGTTGTGCAAACAAATTAATAGCTGGCACGCAATTGAGTAAAATATTATCGCGGCTTAATTGATGACCCGGCGGTAATTTACTACTGCCTCTAAACACCAGCTCAAATC
>VAPC010846159.1_pt1 | contig 11260 bp, 5 predicted proteins | sample 3395121 | NCBI WGS metagenome assembly VAPC01 (sample SAMN08290434, study PRJNA428436) | hydrothermal vent metagenome | isolation source: Deep-sea hydrothermal vent chimney | place: Indian Ocean: Southwest Indian Ridge | depth 1711 m m
GAGACGTGACCCCTTTTCTTATTCATGCCTCAGGGAGCTGGCCGGATCGGCACTGGCAGCCCGGACCGCCTGGAAGCTGACTGTGAGCAGTGCAAAAATCAGGGCTGAAATTGAAGCCCCGATAAATACGATTGGATTAAGACCTATATTGTAGACATAGTTCTGCAGCCAGCGATTCATGATAAACCAAGCTACTGGCCAGGCAAATAGATTGGCAGCTGTCACCAGAACGAAAAACTCCCGGGATAAGAGTATGACTATATTGGGGATCGAGGCTCCCAGTACTTTCCGGATCCCAATTTCCTTCGTACGTTTCTCCGCCATGAAAGAGGCTAAACCGAGGAGTCCCAAACATGCGATAAAAATGGTGAGAACCGTAAAAGCACCGAAAAGAGTGCCCATCCTCTGTTCTGCCAAATACAATCGATTGAAGGATTCGTCGAGAAAAGAATAGTCAAAAGGAAATGTGGGGGAGACCTTCTCCCAGGCCGACGTTATCCGCTGGAGAGTTTCCTGAATGTTCCCTCCACTTATTCTTATAATCAGGAAGGTGTATGGTTCGACGGGCCGCAATCGAATCACAAGTGGTTCCACCGGAGTGCTGAGAGATTTAAAATGAAAATCCTTCACAATCCCGATAACAATTCCATCTTCTCCCCAGAGAGAGAAAGGTTTATCTACGGGAGATTCATTTCCTAATAGGCGGGCTGCAGCCTGATTAAGGATGTAGGACTGCTCTTCGTCAGAGGGGAATTCTCTCGAAAAAGAACGTCCTTCCGCCATCTCCATCTGCAGAGTTTCAAAATAATCATGAGTGACTGTCACAGAATGAAACAGGACATTGTCGTTGGGATTTTTATCCGGCCAGGAGACTGAAGTGGTGGAATTGAGCATATTAGTCGGCAGCTGGTTGGCGGATGTCACGCCGAGGATACTGGGTTCATTTTGGACCCCGCGTTTGAACGCTTCGTAGAAATTGGCCGTCTGGACACCAAAACGCATATGGATGACATTGTTTCGGTTAAATCCCATTGGTTTGCTGCGAATAAAATTGAGCTGGCCCTGAACGACCAGGCTGACGATAATCAATCCGATAGAAAGCGCAAACTGAAAGACGACGAGTATGCGGCGGAAAAGGCGACCTTTAGGTCCCGTGAAGCTCGATGCGCGCAGCACATTGACGGGATTGAATCCGGACAAAAACAGTGCAGGGTAGAGTCCGGCGCCAAGGCCGACGAGGATCACGATGCCGATCAAACTCAAATACAGGAGTCCGCCTCCTGAAAAATTCAATGCCAGGCTTTTACCGGATAGATTGCTGAAGGCAGGGAGAAGCAGAATGGCTATTCCAAGAGCCAACACAAAGGCGACCAGGGCGTAGAGTACGGATTCGCTCAGAAACTGGCGGAGAATGTCCGTCCGGTAGGCTCCGGTCACTTTGCGCATCCCCACTTCGCGGGCCCTGTTGCCGGAACGGGCCGTTGCCAGATTCATGAAGTTGATGCACGCGATCACCAGCACTAAAAAGGCCGTTAATGAGAAAATTATGATGTACCGGATATCACCATGCCCGGCTATGTCAGCTATATAATCGGGATCGAGGTGAATACTGCTGAGCTTCTGCAAGTGCAGAGAGGTGGTTGATCCGGTATTGTGCTTGCCGATAAAATCTCGAATTTTCTCATTCACAGCCACCGGATCGGCAGCCTCGGTCAGTTCGACATAAGTGTAGTAGGAATTATTGCCCCATTGATCGAGACGCTGCCCTCCCCATTCGAGAAGTACGAAGGGCATCACGAAATCGAACTGCAGATGGGAATTTGAGGGCAGGTCGGCCATAACCCCTTTGACAATCAGATCAAACTGGTTTTCCAGACGAAGGACTTTTCCTATTGGATCCTCACTGCCAAAGTACTTCTCTGCCATGGACTCGCTCAGCACGATCGAGTTTATTGGAGTAAAAACCGTTTCCGGATCTCCTTTAGTCAGAGGAAAACTGAACATCGTCCAGATGGATGGATCCGCCATGCCCAGTCCGCTTTCGTAAAAGCGGTGGTCTTCATAGCGGACTAAAAAACGCGGTGCCAATGTGTAGCGGAAGGCCGCAACGATTTCTGGGAATTCTTCGATCAAAGCGGGAGCTAAAGGTGCAGGTGTGACGGCGACTTTGGAAAGGACATCGCCCGTATAGGTCTGTTCTTCCACTATGCGGTACAGACGATCGGTTTTGGTGTGAAACCTGTCAAAGCTTAACTCGTCAAACACCCAGAGCAGGATTAAAATGCAGCAGGCGATTCCGACAGCCAATCCGGCGATATTGATGAATGAATAACCTTTGTGTTTACGAAAGTTCCTATATGATGTTTTGATATAGCTAAAAAACATAAATCTTCTCCGTCAATGTGTTCCGAGGTGCCGAATTGAATTCAAATACTCAGGACAATCGTTTTTAATCAGAAGCCGAAACCGAGCAAAAATGAAAGGGTTTTATTCTTATGCCCCATGGTCATAGTTTGATGTGTTTCCTGGATGGCCGCGGTGAGACCTTGATTGAATTGAAGCTCCAAAAGCACAAATCTAAAGAGTCTATATCGTGCACCAACAGAAACTCCAAAATCCGTTTTTTTGATCATAATGTCTCTCCCGTCCCAATCATGTACTCCATCTATATTGACTGAATCCAATAAGATTCCGACATATACTCCTGAAAATAAATCAAATGTCTTGTTCAATAAATGAACGTTAATAACAACCGGGATCTCAAGATAATTGAGGTTGGCAATCCTAATCCCTTCGCAAACGGTACAATAATACTTATTCCCTTTCTTTACATAGTTCACTTCCGGCTGGATTGAAAAAAAATCTCCGATTTGAAAAGCGTAAAAAAGGCCTGCTTTTGGACCATTTAATGTGGATGTGCTGAAGAGAATTCCGCTCTTATCGGGAAGAGATAAGCTCAAACCGGACTTAATTCCAATCTCTGAGAAAAGGTTCAGAGATGATAAAAACAAGAAAAAGATCAATCCCAAAAATCCAATCCATTTTTTTTTCATTTTCTCTCCCTATCGTTATTCTGTAACGCACCCTTTTATTATACACTTTGGAACGCTACATCTCCATTCTTAATGACCTTGCAGAGACAAGGATGGAATTATTATTTTGATTGATTTATAGTAGAACAATAAAAATTTGTGAAGTGAGTTAAGAAAAGAGGCGTGAAAATGGAATTGTTGAAGGAATTTCAAATCATCCCGGGCGTAGGGCCAAATATCGCTCAAGATTTAGTCGATCTTGGCTATAAATCTGTGGAAGAACTCCGTGATGAAAATCCGGAAAAAATGTATCGGGAGCTGATGTCTCTCCGGGGGACACACGTTGACCGGTGTGTCTTATATGTTTTTCGATGCTCTGTTTATTATGCGAGTAATTCTGTATATCATCCTCCGTTGCTCAAATGGTGGAATTGGAAAGACAAGAAAAAATGGGATATTAATTAAAGGGACATCATACTTAATTCAGTATCTTCGATTTCTATCATTACTTTCCCAGGGGTAGCCTATAAACAATATCGATTTATACATAATTAAGTATAGTGTCCCTTTAATTCAAATAATTAAGTATGATGTCCCTTTAATTATTCCTTTAATTGTTAGATGAATTTTTCTCTGTGCTGAAGACGCAAAAGACCGAACAACGTTGTGACAATGGCTCCTACGAGCAAATAGATTCGGTTGAGAAGGGTCGTCTCTGCAAGAATCAGGGTTTCCATCTGATCGACATTTTGAAAGGGATTGTGGAAAACGTACAAGCTGCTCCCCTCTACGGATTCCAAGGCGATCCCAAAAAAGAGGATCACCAGAACCAATATCACGGCAGTGCCGCTTCCGCTCCGTGTAAGCGCAGCAATCATAAAGCCCAAACTTCCGATAAAAATGACGGGAAACATCAGGTGAAACAGCATTGAACCCACAGAAAATTCGGCCAGTCCGAGCCGGCACAGTACAGTCAGCACGAACAATAATCCTCCGATAACTAGGTATTGAGTCAGACTTCTCACCAACCATATTTTGTACCGATAATCAGGAATGCCGAACAGGGTTTCGATCATCCGTGAATCTATATCATTCTGTATAGAAAAGGCTGCCGGATAGAAGACAAGCAGCAAGCCTGGATAAAGAAGAAAATTGAACACGGTTTCGTCACTTGGGGAAGCGTCATTATTGAGGACATGGAGGAAAACGATAACCAAGAAAAGCACAATGGCCATGATGAAGACATAAATAAATTTTCCGGAAAAGCTCGTAAAGACATTGTAGCGAAAAAATGCTGCAAGGCTTTTAAATCTGCCTAGAGCCCTCTTTGCTGTGGGTTTGTCTAGTTTTGTTCTTTTCATGAACTTTTCTCCTGGCTAAGCAGCCATATGTAGGAATCTTCAAGAGTGGGTGTGACCGGCACTGCATCCGGGACTGGTTTCTCTTTGGCTAGGATGCGCACATGGACGTGTGAGGTCGTGCGCATTTGATGGACAATGTTTTCTGTTCTCCGTATCCTCTCGAATGTGTCTTCTGTGACATTGGCTTCCCAAACAAAACCTGAAGTGAGATCGACCATTTCTTGGGGAGTGCCGATAAATTTTGCTTTACCTTCATCCATCACAGCCACATGGTTGCATGAACTTGAGATGTCTTCGATGATGTGTGTGGAAAATATAACCACTCTATCTTTCGAAAGTTCTGAGAGCAAATTCCGGAACCTGATCCGCTCCCGTGGATCGAGACCGGCTGTAGGCTCATCGACGACCAATACACGCGGAAGACGGAGGAGTGTTTGCGCAATGCCCACACGCTGTTTCATACCACCCGAGAAGTTTTTGATCTTGATATCACTGCTGTCTTCGAGATGCACGGAACGTATGGCCTGTATGACGGCTTTCTGTCTTGCGGAGGCGTTCCAAATCCCTTTGAGCATGGCCTGATAGTCGAGAAACTGGGTGGAAGTCATATTCTCGTATGTTCCAAATTCTTGAGGGAGATACCCAATAAGAGATTGAAGCTCTTCACGCTTGGAGTTGAGATCTATGTCATTAAAAAAAACTTTGCCCCGGGTCGGCGGAAGAATGCCGCAGATAACCCGCATCAAAGTGGTTTTTCCGGCTCCGTTGGGACCCACCAACCCAAACATTCCGCTTTCAATTTTAAGCGATACTCGATCCAAGGCTCTGAAGGGTTTCCTCTGCCGGCCGATCAGCGGAAAACTTTTGACCAATCTGTAATAGAATTTTCTTGCCCTCTTGAACTTTCCCTTCAGGCGCATGATGTCTATATTCTCTCGAGAAAGCTTATGAGAAGTGGAATAAATAAAAAGACAAAAATACCACATAAAGGCGACGGGCCACACTGGCTCCCACCGGCCCCATTGACCATGGTAAAACCAAAGATTTGGAACAGGAAGGCCCCAGTAAACGATTTTGTAGAGAAAAGAGCCAAGCCGTCCCCGGACTAGACTGAGCGTAGAGATATAAAGAATTAGGGAAAAAAACAGGATCCAAAAACCCCTGGAAAGGTAGAAATAGGTAAAGTAAAAAAGAAAGATATAGAGGGGGATTTGCCAGATGAGATTTTTTGATATCGAATGCAGCTTTTCTATTTTTCCCTTCCGCCATTCCTTTGAAAACCTTGAGAAGTCGTCGTAGAGTTTAGTGATGTTGCGGATGGTGATGGTGATGGGTTGGCCTTGTGTGATCAGGTCGTCATGCGTACGCCTCAAACTGGTTTGGAAAAAATAGGTCACTGCGGGTACAACCAAAAACAGGATCAAAGTGATCCCTATCCGCCACGGGAGGGAATAGACTAAGGTGAAGATCATATAGACGCTCACTAAAAAGGACAGACCCTGTACGGTCTTAGTTTTCCAATTCAGGCCCCGCCACCACTTGAGGGCATTTTGTAGACCGAATGACACAGTCGGAACCAGCAGCAGCGTAAAAAGTGTTCCCACGATGAGCCCGCCGATCACTGTGATAGCAAAAGGAGCACCGATGGCCGAGATGTATGCAGACTTCCCAAGAGCGATAGGCAGCATTGCGAGGATTGTTGTGAGTGCCGTTATGAGGATTGGCCTGATACGGGCTAGACCCGAGGCCAACAAGGCGCGTGTGGTCCGGTAGTTTCTTTTTTCCAGCAGCCGTGAATAATCGATCAATATGATGCCGTTATTCACTACCACTCCCAAAAGAATAAATAATCCTATCAGAGCATTGGCGTTAAACAATGAATTGCCGGTAAAGATGAGACCCCAAAATGCGCCGACTGCAGCCAGTGGCAGCGTCAGCATCATAGCGAAGGGGATGGACAAGGATTCAAAAGTCGAGGCCAAAACCATGTAGATCAGGAGGATGCCCACAAAAATAAGGTAATAAAACTCCGAGAGATCATTTTCAGCGTGTTGGACCTCAATGAGGATACCGGGAGGGGGTGAAATGTCGGCCACAATTTGTTCTATTGAGGTTCTGGCTGCTTCGAGAAACTGTTTTGACTCCTCGATATCGGATTCGAATTGGTAAGTGACTGCGATCTGCTTTTCCTGGTTGATCCGGTTGATTCTGGTATAGCCTCTAGAGTAAACCAGCTCGGATAATTGAAGTATCGGGATCGTTCCTCCGGATGCTGAAGGAATATTGAGCCGCTTCAGATCTTCAGAGGTTTTTTCTTCTCCTTCTTCCTCTTCCTTGCCTTTGAGAATGATATCGACCTCTTCTGTGCCCTGCTTCTGAGTGACTCCGGAAGAAAATTCTTTTTGGAAGTTGGCGATTTCACTCTGGAAGGACTGCAGGCTCACATCGAAATGGCTCATGGCCGGTTTGTCCAGGAGCAGGTCGATGCTTGGTGATAGATTGAGAGCGTTTACCGATGTTCGACTCACAGTCTCCAGTTCATCGATGTTGTACTCGATATCATATGCGATGTCTCGCATCAGATCGAGATCCTGGCCATGAATGACAACTTTTTCCTGGCTGGATCCGATTCCGAGAATCTGATTAAAAGAGTTGCTTTGGGAGCCACCGCCACCTGAGCCACGGGATCCGGCATTTTGTTCGGGTTCTTCGTAGGAAAAATCGACTCTGAGGCGGCGGAACGTATCGTCAAGTGTTTCAATCACAGCTTCTCTTAAAGCGTCGAGAGACGAGCTGGAATTTTTTATAAAGCTTTCTGAGAGTTTCAAGTTGAAGACAACATTGTCTTCCTTAATTGTGGCCAAGCGTTCCTCGATTTCTGTGAATTCCTGCAAATGGACATCCATTTCTTTGACCTGAACATCGGCGGTTTCCAGAGTGGTCCCCGAAGGGAAAGTGGCATAGAGAAAAAAATTGTTCAATTCGATCTCTCTAGGAACATTGATACTCAGGGTGAAACAGAGATAGATGCTGATAAAAAAAGCCACCAATCCGAAAATAAGAGTCCGCGCAGGAAAGCGAAGGCAGGATTTTAGAAGCACATTATAGATTTGTTTTAAACGATTATTCTTTTCGACGGCAATGAATGCTTCTGATGATCTGTTTTTTTTGGACAGGTACCTGTAGCTGAAAGCAGGGATAAGAAGAAAAGCTACGGCCAAAGAGACAAGAAGTGTTGAAATGATGGAAACACCCACCTGCCATCCAAGTATTTTTAGTTCCCGGAATGCCGAAAAGGCAAAGGGTAAAAAGATACAGATGGTTGTGAGTGTGGCCGCGACAATCGCGCGGGCCACTTCGTTGGTTCCCCGAACAACAGCCTTTAGAACATCTTCCTTCCGTGCCAGATGACGATGAATGTTTTCCAGAACCACAATACTGTTGTCCAGCAGCATTCCGATGGCAATGGCCACTCCCACAAGTGATAAAGTGTTAATCGTGATCCCGAGGGCATAAAAAAGATTCATGGAGATCAAAACAGAGATAGGGATGGTCAGGGCCACAATCAAAACCAGGGAAATATTCCTGAGGAAGAAAAACAGGACAGCCACAGCCAAAATACCTCCGACCAGCGCCAGAAGGAGAATGATGTTGATATTCTCTTCAATTTCCAATGCCGCATCCTGCTGGATGACGAGGCTTATCCCGTCAGCTTCGACCTCTTGATTGAGATTCTCTATGATCTTTCGTGTTTTTCTCGACAAACTGAGCAGGTTGGCTTCCCTATTCCGATAGAGAGAAATGGTCACAGATTCCATGCCGTTAATTCTGGATATCGAATCTTCTTCGGCCACTCCATCGACAATGGTGGCGATGTGCTTGAGAAGAATCGGACCTTGTGCTCGAATCACGATATCTTCGATGTTTTGAAGAGAAGTGTATTTACTTTCCACATTAACAAAGAATTTCCGGTTTCCTTCAAAAACCTGTCCCATATATTGTCTGTTGCTGACACCTTGGGAAACCATTGAGGACACCTGGGAGAATGTGAGATCATATTCTTTAAGCTCATCTTCATCTAAAATGATCTCGATGGAATGTTTTTGACCTCCATAGATCTCCACATTGGCGATGCCGTCGATCATTTCTAAATCCGGAACGATTTTTTCATCGGCGACCTGCCGGATTTGATCGAGGCCGTCCTCCCCTCTAGCCTGGAAAGAGATGAACTGATCGGACAACTGCTCCGGATTTGATTTTAGTATAGAGGCAGAAAAGTCCTCACCCATCTGTGTCTGATTCCTATCGACACATTCCTGGAGTTTGATATAGGCATATTTGGGATTGCTCTTTGGAGTGTAGTAGACAAAAATTGTGGCTTGCGTTTTGCTGATAGAGGACTCTATGCGTTCGATATCGTCCAGGCCGGCGATGGCGCTTTCCATTGGAATGACACCTTCCCGTTCCACATAACCGGGGTCGGCATTGCTCGGGCCGAATATCCTGACAATGAGCATGGAAGGTTCAATGTAAGGAAAAAGTTCTAGAGGAAGCTGCGTGTAGGAGATGATGCCCAATAGACTGAGCCCGGTCAGCAGCATGGCTACAAAAACCGGTCTCTTGATAATAGAAACAATCATGTTCTTTTGACTTTTCCGGCCATACTGCGGTACACGGCCGGGATAACAATGAGAGTTAACATTGTCGAGGTCACAAGCCCTCCAATAACGGCTAAAGCCATGGGTGCGCGCAGAGATGCGCCTACCCCGAAACCAAAAGTCAGTGGAAGTAGGGCCAGTATGGTGGTGATACTGGTGATGAGGATGGGGCGAATCCGGGTCTGCCCGGCATCGATAATGGCAGAAGAAATGTCCATCCCTGCTCTCCGATTCTGGTTAATACGGTCGACAAGGATAATGGAATCATTGACTGCAATTCCAACCAGAATAATGATGCCAATCATGGACATGATATTGAACGGCATCCGGAGCGTCCAGAGCAGAAGAACGGCCCCCACTCCTGCAAGGGGAATAGTCAAAAGAATAATAAAAGGGTGCAGGAGAGACTCGAACTGTGAGGCCATGACCATGTAAACGAGTATGATGGCCAGCAGCAGTGCAAACTTGAGATTGCCGAAGGATTCCCTCCGGAGTTTTTCTTCACCAGTGATCGAATAGGAATAATTCTCCGGCATGGGAATTTTTCGGACAGATGCCTCCACTTTTTCAACGATCCTGTTGAATGGGATCCCTCCTGAAATATTGGCTTTTATTTCAGCCACGCGAATCTGATTGTTTCTTATAATTTCTCGAGGGGAGGTTGTCCTGACCAACCTGGCCACCTCATCGAGTCTGACCCTTACTCCTGTTGATGATTGGAAGAGCAAACTTTCCAGAGCATTCAGTGTCACCTTTGGAGTACTGAGATTGATGTTGATGAATTCGCCGTTGTCTTCCATTTCTCCTAAGTCCTGGCCGGACAGCAAATTCTTCAGTTGGGTGCTGATGTCGTTGGCTGTGAGAGAAAACTGAGCGGCGACCGTCCGGTCGATTTCGAGATTGATTTCCGGTCTTCCCTCCTGAAAACCCGTTTCAATGTTGGACAGCTCTTGTATTCCGTTCAGCTGTTCCTGCACATTTTCGGCAAGTAAAGCCAGAATTTCAAGCTCCTCTCCTTTGATTTCTACGATCAGCGGGGCAACCGATGTGCCTAAAGTCGTCTGCAGGGCGGTCTGCTGCTGGACAAGTTGGGCATCTATATCAGGGAGTTCAGAAAGTAAAATATTCAACCAGGCTGTGATCTCGTCGGTTGAGAGTTCGGATTCCGGATCGAAGACCAGCTGAATTAGGGCGTTGTTATCGTCGGCGAGCGAACTGCTCATATCGAGGACCGTTCCTGCAGGCCCCACTTTAGAGAATATAAAATCGAGTTGCTCCCCGAATTTCTGTTCGATCACAGCCTCCAAATTCCTGACGGCCCCATGCGTGCGTTCGAGATCTGTTCCTTCGGGCAGTTCCAGGCTGATAAACATCTCGCCCTGTTCGGCATGGGGAATAAATTCGCTGCCGATTTGGGGAATGATCAGGATGGTTACAGCCACGAGAAAAAGCGCAAAAAGGAAAACAATTCCTCTTCTTTTGAGTACCCAAGACAAAAACCTGCCATAAGCCGGAAAATGGATGGATTTGACCGGTTTGGTCCTTTCCTTGGTCTTGAGCAGGCGGGAGCAGAGCATCGGGATAACGGCCATGGCAACAAAAAGAGAAGACAAGAGTGAAAAAGCCACTGTCCAGGCCTGATCTTTAAAGAGCTCTCCCGAGACGCCATGCAGATACACAATGGGCAGAAAGACAATGATTGTCGTTAACGTTGCGCTTGTTATGGCCCCTCCAACTTCGCCCGTTCCTTTCACGGCGGCTTCACGGAGGGAGAAACCTTCTTCAAGGTGACGAGTTATGTTTTCTACAACCACAATGGCATTATCCACAAGCATGCCGGCCCCTAGTGCGAGGCCTCCAAGGGTCATGATGTTGAGGGAGAGGCCATTGAAGTACATCAAGCTGAAAGTGGCCACAACAGAAATGGGAATGGCCAGGCTGATGACGGCTGTGATTCCTATCCGGCGGAGAAAGACATACAGAACAAGAACGGCTAGAAAAATTCCGATCAATCCGGTCTGTTCAACTTCTTTGATTGAGGATTCGATAAAACGGGCCTGATCTTGAATCACCAAAAGATCATAGCCTGAAAGCCCCCCTCTCATGTAGTCGAGCTGCTCATGGATACTCTTGGAGGAAGCCGTTGTGTTGGCTTTTGCTTCCTTAAAGATCTCGAGAGCGACTCCCTGTTGACCGTTGAGGCGGACAA
>VAPC010406097.1_pt1 | contig 11236 bp, 13 predicted proteins | sample 3395121 | NCBI WGS metagenome assembly VAPC01 (sample SAMN08290434, study PRJNA428436) | hydrothermal vent metagenome | isolation source: Deep-sea hydrothermal vent chimney | place: Indian Ocean: Southwest Indian Ridge | depth 1711 m m
GTCATATACCAGCGGGTCATATACCAGCGGGTCATATACCAGCGGGTCATATACCAGCGGGTCATATACCAGCGGGTCATATACCAGCGGGTCATATACCAAACATAAAGGAGGAAAAATGTCGGCAAAGATCATAAGCGGTAAAGATATAGCATCACAGATAAGAGAAGAGCTCAAAAAGGAAGTCGAAGAGTTAAAGGACAAGCACGGAATCGTGCCCGGTCTTGTGACAATCCTGGTAGGTAAAAACCCTGCCTCGATCAGTTATGTTACAGGTAAGCAGAAAACTGCACATGCACTTGGTTTTAACTCAATACAGGACGATCAGTCTGAGGACATATCCGAGACGGATCTGTTGAAACTTATCGACAAGTACAATAAAGACCCGAAGATACATGGAATACTTGTACAGCTTCCCCTGCCAAAACAAATTGATGAGAAGAAAATACTTAATGCAATTGATCCTGACAAGGACGTTGACGGATTTCATCCTATAAATGTCGGCCGCCTGATGATAGGCGGTGATGAAGTAAAGTTTCTTCCGTGCACGCCTGCCGGAATACAGGAACTGATCGTACGCTCAGGTTTTGATACATCAGGAGCGGAAGTTGTTGTTGTAGGCCGTTCAAATATCGTAGGCAAACCAATTGCCAACATTATGCTTCAGAAAGGCACAGGAGCCAATTCTACTGTTACCATAGTGCATACAGGCACAAAGAACCTCGAAGAGCACTGTAAGCGCGCTGACATCCTTATAGTTGCTGCAGGCGTACCAAACCTTGTCAAACCTGAATGGATAAAACCTGGTGCATGCGTAATAGACGTTGGAGTTAACCGGGTCGGTGAGAAAAAGAGTGAAAAAACCGGCAGGATGATAGCTATACTTAAAGGAGATGTTGATTTTGATGCAGCCAAGGAAATTGCAGGCGCCATTACACCTGTACCAGGCGGCGTTGGACCGATGACCATCACCATGCTCATGAAGAACACTGTTAAGTCGGCAAAGATGCATGCAGGAGTGTAAATATAAAGAAGGATACAAGGGGCCCAGGGGTCTGGGATTCAAGTGATAGAAATATTTATTTAACTTTCTTTTGCTCGAACCCTTGAATCCTTGAATCCTTGAATCCTCGAACCCTTCAGTAAGGAGAAGTCAAATGATTATCACACAAAAAAGAGAACTAAAAGATTTAATGGAGAATATAAAGGACTACAAGAGTTTCTTTCTTGTTGGATGTTCAGAGTGTGCTGCGTTGTGCGGGACAGGCGGCGAACCTGAGCTTAGTGCCATGAAAGAAGAACTCGAAAAACAGGGCAAACAGGTTACAGGCACTTTTGTGGCAAAAACAGGATGCCAGGTTTTGGGTACAAAAATTGAGTTAAAAAAAACCTCTAAAGAAGCAGTAGAAAATGCTGACTGTATTCTGGTCATGTCATGCGGTGCAGGTACCCAGACAGCTGTAGAGCTGTTTAAAGACAAAGCTGTGTATGTGACAAATGATTCCCTGTTCCTCGGGAACATGTCGAGGTTGCAGATGTTTGATGAAAGGTGTTCACTTTGCGGCGAATGCATTCTTGATAAAACCGGCGGCATCTGTCCTATTACTACATGTCCAAAAGGTTTGCTGAACGGCCCGTGCGGCGGTACAAATGAAGGCAAATGCGAGGTGAGCTCTGATATTGAATGTGCATGGGTGAGGATATATAACAGGTTAAATGATATCAACAGGCTCGATGACATGAAAAAAACAGTAGAACCGAAAAATTGGGCAGCACACAAAAAACCCATGAAACTTAATGTTCGTGAACAGTCTTCATCAAAAAAAGATAAAGCCTGATGGCACAGATGAAATAGTAAACTATGTCATCGTTATTTAAATCGGCTTACCCCTGCTGCTTCGCAACCGAAGCAAAACGGCAGGGGAGAACGATCAAATATAATGAAATTATATTGGGAGGTAAATAAAAGTGAGTTTTAAAGATATTCTTGATTCAGGTAAGTTTGTTGTTACAGCAGAAGCAGGACCACCCAAAGGAACTGACATCCGCAAGATTGTTCATGAAGTAGAAATGCTCAAAGGCAAAGTGGATGCTGTCAATGTAACAGATAACCAGTCGGCAGTCATGCGTATCAGCTCAACATCTTTTTGTAAGATTCTTCTGGATATGGAAATTGAACCCATTCTGCAGATGACATGCCGGGACCGTAACCGCATAGGACTTCAGTCAGACCTTCTTGGCGCAAGTATTCTCGGCATTAAAAATGTGCTTTGCATGACAGGCGACCACCCTAACGCAGGAGACCATAAAGAAGCTAAACCTGTATATGATGTTGAGTCCGTTCAGTTGTTGAGGATAGTCGACTCACTGAATAACGGCAAAGATATGATGGGCAACGAGCTGAAGGGTGCTACTGATTTTTATCAGGGAGCTGTTGTTACTCCGGAAGCAAATCCGCTGGAGCCTCAGCTTATGAAGTTTGAAAAAAAGGTGCGGGCAGGGGCAAACTTTTTTCAGACCCAGGCCATATACGATATAGATAAATTCAAAGGTTTCATGGATCGTGCAAAAAAATTACCAGCGAAGATACTTGCAGGACTTGTCCTTCTCAAAAGCGCTGGAATGGCCAATTTCATGAATAAGTTTGTTCCAGGCATTACAGTCCCGCAGGAATTGATAGACGAGTTGAAGGCTGCAGGAAAGGAAAAAGCTCTGGATACAGGTATTGATATAATGGCAAGACACATAAAACAGCTTAAAGAGGGAAACGTCTGCGATGGTATCCATATAATGGCAATTGGGGCTGAGGATAAGGTGCCTGCTATTATGGAAAGAGCAGGACTCCTTTAAAGATCACGGAAGCCATCAGTGTTTTTTATGTGATCATCTGCAATATTAATGGCGACTTCAGGAACAGGTAGAATTATCAGGAAAGCTTTTTTGTTATTTATATCTTTTTTGATTTCTTCAATGTATCTTATACTTGCCGCTTTGGTCTTAATGTTTTTAATGAGCACTCTTAACCTGATAAACCCCGAACTGTTTCAGTTTAAAAGCCCTGGTTTTTTAACAATAATATTAACTGGTATAGTTATTGTTTTTTCATTAAGGGCTTTTGCCATGGCTTTTAAGAGAATCTATAATTTTCTTGATAGTTAACCAGCATATTGCATGAAGGCGGCAGGCAGGATCACTGTTTTATTAATGATAACAAAACGTTATACAGGCTAAGTACGTTGCAGGTGAGGAGCCTATCCGGTTTCAGATCAAATCTCGCTGTGCATCTTGCACGATCCCCCTTGAACCATAGCTACGGCTATGCTTCCGCAGACGATCTTGCAACCTGCTGTGCGATATTCACTCTAAACCGAATCCCTCATGCAATATGCGGGTTAAGGCGCAGGGAATGTTCCTCAAAGAACTTTAAGAAGTCACTGTTGTTTAATATGTTATAATAAATTTTGTTTAGCTTACAATCACAAAAAATATATCCCCCTCTGTAGAATTCAGAAGCTGACTTCTTAAAGAGGAAATAAGGAGGCAATAAATGCAGGTAAAGAATGGGGACAAGGTTAAGGTTCACTATACCTTGAAACTTGAAGACAACAGGGAAATTGAGTCGTCAAAGAATTCTTTACCCATGGAGTTTACCATTGGTAAAGGCCAGATGATCAAAGGATTTGAGGATGGGGTTATCGGCATGAAGGTTGGTGAGACAAAGACAGTTAAAGTGTCTGAAAAAGAAGCTTACGGCCCCAGGGAAGACAAAAAGGTTTTTGAATTTCCAAAAGAAAAAGTGCCCCCGGGTTTTGATCCTGTGATAGGGCAGATTGTTAAGTTAAATGCCCCTGACGGTACAGCATTTCCTGTAACTGTAGTTGCTGCTACTGAAAATGGTTATACAATGGATGCAAACCACCCTCTTGCAGGTAACGACCTTACGTTTGAAATAGAACTTGTGAAAATAGTTCAGTATACTGCTTAATTGCAAAATGCAAAATTAACAATTATCATTTTTAAATTAAAATATTAATTATTTTAAATGATAGTTTTGCATTGCTAATTTTTAATTTTAAATTTATTCTTGAGACTATGTTTACAATTCAGGATTTTCTAAAAAAGAAAAAAGAAGGCAAAAAAATAACCATGCTTACGGCATATGATTATCCTTTTGCCCAGGTTGTGGATGAGGCAGGAATAGATGCCATACTTGTTGGTGACTCCCTTGGAATGGTTGTACAGGGGCTTGAGAATACCCTGCCTGTAACAATGGACGAGATGATATACCATACTAAAATGGTTACAAGGGCAGTTAAAAGTTCAATGGTGATAGCTGATATGCCTTTTATGTCATACCAGGCGAGCGTAGAGGATGCTGTAAGAAATGCTGGCAGGTTTTTAAAGGAAGCAGGAGCATCTGCAGTGAAAATGGAAGGCGGTGTTGAGATAGCCGAGCATATAAAGACAATGACAAAATCTGATATACCGGTTATGGCGCATATCGGTCTTACTCCCCAATCAATTCACAGAATGGGTGGTTATAAGGTACAGGGCAAAACAGAAGACGCTGCAAAGAAACTTATTGAAGAGGCCCAAATTGTTGAAGATGCGGGTGCCTTTTCTCTTTTACTTGAGGCTATCCCTATGAATCTTGCAAAAAAAATAACTAAAGAACTTTCCATTCCTACAATTGGCATAGGAGCAGGACCTCACTGTGACGGACAGGTGCTTGTGCTTCATGATGTAATAGGAATGTTTGAAAGGTTTGTTCCCAAATTTGTGAAGCAGTATGCAAATCTGAAGAAAGAAGCCCTAAAAGCAGTTAAAACCTATAAAGAAGAAATAGAAAAAGGGATTTTCCCTTCAGACAAGCATAGTTTTAAGTAGTTTGTGTCCTCCCCCTTTTATAGTCTTGCATATCCCACAATCTGTATATCCTGTATCCTGTATCCTGAATCCTGCATCGTGAATCATGTATCGAGTAAAGAACTAAGTAATTTTTTTACTGCCCTGTTCCAGCCTATCGGTCCTATACCATCAGCTTTTATTATTTTTTTGATCCTGATTCTTTTGTCATAAGAACCATCTGGCTTTTGCACTACCACTGGATAATCTACTTTTTTGAACATTTCTATATCATTAGGGTTATCGCCAAGAGCTATAGTTATCAGTTTTTTGTTTTCTCTTAAAAACAGTTTTTTTAAAATCTGGACCGCCCTGCCCTTATTACCATCACCCATAACATGATAATATGTGCCCTGAGTGAGTGTTAGCCCTTTTGACTTAATGTGATACTTTAGCTTATTTAACTCGCTTTTATTGCCTTTAAAAACAAAAGGCTCATCAAAATCCCTGTGTTTTGCCTTTATTGCCAGTGACTTTGGGAGACCGGTAAGCATGGCAACTTCTTTGGTTGTCATATCACCGAACCCTTTGGCGTCCAGTCCTTTTTTACGCAGTTCTTTTAATGTTTTTCTTAATTCAGGATAAAGATGCCCGAGCCTTATGACAATATGCTTTTTCTCCTCTTCAATATAAAATTCAGCTTTGTGAATATAGTGGTTGCGAATGCTGGAAATCTTAAAATTAAAATACTTTTTTGGTATAAATATTCCTCCGCCGTTTTCAGAGATAAAAGGATGATCGTTATTCAGTTTTCTTCTGCAGTGCTCTATTTCTGTTTTTGTCTTGCTTGAACAGAGTATTAGAGGGATATTTTTCCTTTTGAGCGCTCTAAGCGCAGGAAGTGCTTTTTCAAATGAATACTTTGAATCAAGCAGGGTACCGTCAAGATCTGTGAAGATGATGAGTTTTGATTTCATAGTTGGGACTGTCCCGGATTTTAACCTACTTCAGTATTGTTCGATTTTTCGAATCTTTTTTTGAGTTATAATCATATCATATTGGCAGGTTAAAAATAAAAAATGACATGGGATAATTGCCATGTCATTTTTTACTCGATTTTTATAATCTGCAGATCCATTACATTTGTACCGGTAGGGCCTGTAATGAGAAGTGAATCAATCTTTTTAAAGAAGTTATAAGAATCATTATTTTTAAGATAATCATCCGGATTAAGACCGAGGCTCTTTGCTTTAGAGATTGTTTTACCATCAACAACAGCACCTGCTGCATCAGTCGGTCCGTCTGTGCCGTCAGTTCCTGCGGATAAAAGAGTTATACCTTCTTTGCCATCTATCTCCATTGCAAAGCTTAAGGCAAGCTCTGTGTTCCTGCCGCCCTTGCCTTTCCCTGCTACTGTCACAGTTGTCTCACCGCCTGATATTAAACACTTTGTGCCTTTGTGCCTCTGTGCCTTTGACGTTTTGGTTTTTATAGCTTTTTCTGCCAGCCATTTCCCTGCTTCCCGTGCTTCACCGGAGATAGTATTGAATATTATCTCTGCCTTAAATCCAAGTGCTTCAGCTTTTTCCTTTGCAGCTTCAAGCGCTAACCGGTTGTTTCCAATAATTATGTTAGTCACATTATTAAATACAGGATTACCTGATTTTGGAGTTTCACTTATTTGCCCAAGCGCACCTTTATTCAGTATATCCATGATACTTGCTGGAGTTTTTTTATTGAGCGCAAACCTGTCAATTATTTTTAAGGCTTCATCAAATGTGGATAAATCAGGTGCTGTAGGACCTGAAGCTATTACGTCAGGCTTATCGCCTATAACATCAGAGATCATCAAAGAGACAACTTTTGCAGGATGTGCAATTTCAGCAAGACGTCCGCCTTTAATGCCTGATATATGCTTTCTTACGGTATTTAACTCAGTAATGTCAGCACCGGCTTTTAAGAGGAGTTCTGTAATATGCTGCTTTTCATTAAGTGTTATCCCATTGTACGGAGAAACAAGCAAAGCCGACCCGCCGCCGGAGACAAGGCATAAAACAAGGGTGTCTTTATCTGCAGTGCGTAAAAGTTCTATCATTTTTTTTGTGGCATTGAGTCCATTCTCATCAGGTATTGGATGTCCAGCCTCAAAAACTCTGAACTTATGTGAATCGTGAACCTGCCTGCCGGCAGGCAAGGTCGTGAATCGTGAATCGTCACTAATTACATGTCCATATTTTGTTATTACTATGCCTTCTGATATTAGGTTGCCGACCGGTGATTCTTCTAAGGCCCTTGCCATCTGAAATGATGCTTTTCCAAAGCCTGTCAGAAGGAGATGTTTAAACCTGTTGTTGAAGAATATTCTACGGATCATATCAGAATATCCCCTGACTATGACGAGAGGGTCAACAGCATTTAATCCGGCTGAAAAGATCGCTTTTATGGTGTTATTTGTATCCATTTTTTGTTTCCCTTGACCATTTAGTTTTTAACATTTATACTTAACTTAGTCAAATTTTACTAAATTCTGTTAAAAATTAATATGTTACTGGAACTATGAGGTAAAAATATGGGTGATTTTCATCAAGCTGGCGTAATGGCAACATTTCACAAACTAGGTGAGCCTAATCTCGAAAAGATCGAGGCAGAACTTTCATGGTATTCACAGGACCGTCCCATTGCCCTTGTCCTACCGTCCCTTTATTCTGAGCTTGAAGGTAATGCTTTAAAGGGCATAATCCGACTGCTTAAAGATGTACGTTATCTTAAGGAAGTTGTCATAACACTTGGCAGCTGTACAAAAAAAGAGTTTGAACATGCACGCAAATTTTTTTCTGTCTTGCCGCAGTCTACCATGATTCTTTGGAACAGTGGAAGCAGACTTCAAAAAATCTATAAGACTATAGAAGAAACAGGTCTTCATCTGGGTGAAGAAGGAAAAGGCAAATCTGCATGGATGGCTTATGGCTATATCATTGCACAGAAAAATATCGATGTTATTGCTCTTCATGATTGCGATATCCTTACTTACAACCGTGAGATGCTGGCAAGGCTGTGCTATCCTGTTACAAATCCGAATCTTGAATATGAATTTTGCAAGGGTTTCTACAGCCGTATCACAGACAGGATGCATGGCAGAGCAACAAGGCTTTTGGTAACACCACTTTTAAGATCATTAAAAAAGATTCTAGGGCACCTTCCTCTTCTTGAATTTCTTGACAGTTTCAAATATCCTCTTGCAGGAGAATTTTCAATGGATGTTTCTATTGCTCGTGTAAACAGAATACCAGGTGACTGGGGACTTGAGGTGGGTGTGCTGGCAGAGGTATACAGAAACAGCTCGGTTAGGAGAGTGTGTCAGGTCGATATAGCTGATAATTATGAGCATAAGCACCAGGCCCTGTCTCCTGATGATGCATCCAAAGGGCTTTTAAAAATGTGTATAGATATTAGCAAATCACTTTTCAGAACCCTTTCATCTGAAGGTGTAGTATTTTCAGACGGGTTTTTTAAAACGCTAATATCGACATATGTGAGAACGGCTCAGGACATGCTCAAACAGTATGAGGATGATGCAACAGTTAACGGTCTTGTTTTTGACAGACATGAAGAGAGCCTGGCAGTTGAAACATTTACAGGTGGTATAAAAACAGCCTCTGAAATAATAATGAAGGACCCGCTGGGCGTCCCCTTAATTCCCAGCTGGGACAGGGTGACATCTGCATTACCGGATATCCAGTCTATGCTTAAGGAAGCCGTTGAAAAAGACAATAAATAATCCTTTGCCTGATTTGCTCCGGGAGTCTGAATGAAGCGTATTTTATCAATCATAATCATAATTTCTGCTGTAATAGTACTATTTATGACGATGAGGTCTGGTGGAACAAACACTGAGCCATCAGAAAATAAGGAAGCAAAGAAGGAAGTTTTTACTTTAACCGGTATTGTCAGGCCTCAGGAGACCATGGAAGTTATTTTTCTTAAACATGGTCTGGACACTTTAGAACTGTCTGAAATATTTAACTCTGCCAAAGACTTGTATAATTTATCAAACCTTTCAATAGGAAGCGTTTATTCTTTCAAGGTAGACAGACAAAAGAAGATAGAAAGCTTGCAGTATGGAATAGATGAATCTTCTTTTTTGGAAGTTTCAAGGAGTTCAGATGAATTCAGTGCCAAACTGGTCAATATCGAATATGACAAAAAGATCGGATCATTATATATAGATATTAAGGACAATTTAATTTTATCAATGCCAAGTGCTCATAATGAATATCTCAGACTTGCCCTTGAACTGTCAGATATTTATGCATGGGATATAGATTTTTTTAATGATGTTAAAAAAGGAGATTCTGTAAAAATTCTGGTTGAAGAACTCTGGGCTGGAGAAGCTTTTATGGGTTACGGGAATATACTGGCATCGAAGTTTGTAAACGACAGGCAGGTGTACAAAGCTTACAGGTTTGAACATAATGGATATGTTGCTTATTATGATGATAACGGGGAATCTCTCAGAAAGACACTGCTTAGAACCCCTCTGAGATTCAACCAATGTGAGCTCATATTTCAGCAGGAGACGCTTACACCCGGTTCTGAGGACCTACAGGCCTCATCTGGGCGTTGACTATGCAGCACCGAAAGGCACACCTGTTTCAGCTGCCGGGAAAGGAAAAGTGGTATTTGCCGGTTATAAAGGACAATACGGCAGAATGGTAAAGATAAGGCATAGTGAAGGGTTTGAGACGTATTATGGCCACTTGTCAAAGATCCCGGGAAGAATTAAAAAGGGTGCAGAGGTGTCTCAGGGTGAAATTATCGGGTATGTAGGCTCTACGGGTCTATCGACCGGTCCCCATCTGGATTACAGGATTAAATATAACGGTAAGTTTGTTAATCCTTTAAGAGTGAAACTGCCACGAGGCAGGGCTGTACCTGAATTATTACTGGGCGAATTTAAGAGAGTAACAGATTACATGACTGTAAGACTGGAAATGCTTACCAAACCTGTTATCGCATTTTCAGGGAAAGAGAAAATATCCGGCTAATGAAACAAACTATACAGAGCTATCTGAATATCTCTGATTCTCCTGCAATATATGCTCTTCTGATTTTTATCCTTTATATTATCATTGCAAAAGTTGTCGATATTTTTATAGAGAAGGTTCTCAGGCGTTTGGCAGGACTCACCCGCTCTGATCTTGACGATAAAATAATCGATATGACCCACCGGCCCATATTCCTGACGATTATTATGATAGGCAGCATACACGCTATTAAGATCTTTGACCCATCAGAAAGTCTGGTATTTTATTTTAAGGGTAGTCTGTTTACGTTCATGGCACTTATGTGGGGGATGTTTTTCATAGGGATAAGCAACATGATAATAAAAAATAATGTCCACAAAGTTGCCGATATCACCGGGTTGAACAATGAAGTAGCTCCACTGGTTGGAAATATATTAAAGGTTATTGTTATTGCAGCTGCCCTTATGATTGTGCTTTCAATATGGGAGCTTGATATAACTCCTCTTATGGCTTCTGCGGGTATAGCAGGTGTAGCCATTGCATTGGCTGCAAAAGATACAATAGCCAATTTTTTTGGTGGTATCAGTATTTTTCTGGATAAGCCCTATAAAATTGGCGACTATATTGTTCTTGATAAGGGTGAGAGGGGTGAGGTTGTTGAAATAGGTATTAGAAGCACAAGGATAAAAACCAGGGATGGGATACTTATAAGTATTCCAAACTCCATTATTGCCAATACGAAAATAATAAATGAAAGTGCGCCTGTTCCTAAATTTCGTTTAAGGATACCTGTTTCCATAGCATATGGGACCAACATTGATATTGTTGAGGAAGCGTTGCTTAAAACTGCCCTTGAAAATGAGAATGTTCTGAAAGATCCTGAACCAACGGTCAGGTTTAGAGAATTTGGTGAATCATCTTTAAATTTTGAACTGCTTTGCTGGGCCAAGGAACCGGCATTAAGAGGCAGAACGAAACATGAAATTAACAAGGTTATCTATAACAGGTTCAATGAAATCGGTATTACAATACCATTCCCGCACCGAACGGTTTATATAAGGGAGGAAAAAAATTGGACGGGCAAATAGAAACAACTGAATTCAAGCCGTTTGAATTCAAGCAGGCAATAAGCATTTTAAAGTCAACAGGAAAAAAGGCCAATTGCCTCAGCAGCCTTAGAGAAATAATTTCCAGGTTAAGTAACGAATCTATATTTCATCATACCTGTCAGTATTTTTTAAAAGAGCACATGCTTGGCTATACCAATGATTTTGCTCAGTGGGCCGGTGAAAGCCTTGAGGAAAGGGCTCTTGCAGAACGTCTATCAAATATTGACCCTTACTCGTTTAATTCAATTAACGGAACAA
>VAPC010192401.1_pt1 | contig 11235 bp, 6 predicted proteins | sample 3395121 | NCBI WGS metagenome assembly VAPC01 (sample SAMN08290434, study PRJNA428436) | hydrothermal vent metagenome | isolation source: Deep-sea hydrothermal vent chimney | place: Indian Ocean: Southwest Indian Ridge | depth 1711 m m
CCTCCTCCGATTTGGAAAATAAATGATTTGTGACCTTTACTGGAAAGAGTGCGGATAGAATCAATAAATTTGTCCCAGTTTGCAATCTCTGCGTCTGTCATCATCAGAACCATGACTTGTGAATCCGCTGCTTCACATGCTTGGACAATCTTTTTGATAGGAGCTACCGTACCCCCTCCCTGATAGGCTAGAAGTACGCGCTCTGCTCCCTGTCTAGTGGACGACCATTTGCTTGATCTACTTCCATCTGAGAAATTGATTACTGCAATCCTTGAACCTTTTCGTAATGCAACTTCCATTGCGGCGAATGCGGATACGAGAGCGGTATGATACGAACCGGAAACAGACTTTGAGCGCATTCCCCAAGACATCGAACCGCTTGAATCGATAACTATGAGCATATCTGGAAGTGACTTTGACGTCGAAGTTCCTTGAGAATCAACCTTGAGCCATTTTCGAGTTGATTTGTTGGGAATAAGAATAGGGAACGCTTGCAATGATTGAACAATATCAAGTTCTTCAATAGGATCACCTAACCTCCATACCTCAGGTGTGAGAGGGGTTGACCCTGAGAATTTCTGTTCAACCACCTCAATACGTAACCTTCCATGTGCTTTTGCACGATACCAAAACCGAATCCATTCTTTTCTCGGAGACCCAACACCAGCAGTGAGGTATACACCTTCCAAATCTTCTAGATTTCCTCCTCGCTGATCAACCTCTACAGCAAGTCGTTCCAGCTCAGCGTCAATATCCGGCATCGAATCATTGTCAAGACACTTACGAGCAAGATCTCCATTCCGTACTTCAATTGGACTACCCATTACAGCATCAACATCAAGTGGAACAAGAACTGCATTTGGATCACCATCATCACCAGTCCCTTCTCCCCGTGCTTGACCTGAACCTGTATAGTTTCCCATTCCCGGAAGTTGATCATCTTCATCGTCAGGTAACCAATCTGCAATTATCTTGGCGATATTCTCACAAGCCTTCGGCCACTTTGACTCATTATCAATTGCTTTCCGGGTAACACTAGCTATTTCTTTTGCAGCTTCGAAAGTCCGCTCGTCGATAGAAGCTGTGGAAGGAATTGGAAACCCCCACATCGCACGGTAGCATGCTACAATCAATATCCAGAGAGGACTATGTTCTTGAACTCGTAATGCAGAATCATGGATTGAAGCGTTGATTCTATCGTGAGTTAGAGTAAGAAATCGTTTCAGGAGTTTAGAATCGACAACGAGATCTGCGAACAAGTTACACACAAACATAGCAGTTGCATCATTGACCCTTTTTCTAGCACCTGCAAACATTAGCCCATTTGTTACACCGTCATATGGACATAGTAGATAGTGTTGAATCTCATGATGACACACAGACCGCAGATAGGGCTCAGCCTCGTTCGCATCCATATACAGGGGCACACCCGCCGTGTTAAGATGTACAGTCCAAGTGTCTGAATCAATATAGAAAAAACTAGAAGCGTCTGCAACACTCTCAATTTCTGGTTCGGGTAATGGTGGATGATAGAAATCTATGAGTGCATGACCCCATGCTCTTCGGGCAACTTCTATGAGTCCATGTCCATGAGAAGCACCTTCAGAGGCTCGTGACATCACAGTTACGCTCCGATTTGTGTTTCTATCTCGCGTTTCAGATTCATCGCTGCGGTTCCTCCTGATATCTCAAGGAATACTGCCGAGTCTGGCTTATCACCTGTCACGTAGATCACTACCGTGAGTCCATCGGTTCTCACTATCTTCCTCTTTGGAGGGTTCAGGGTTTCCTTCAAAACACTGGTTAGCTTTGGAAACTGAAGGCTGATTGTTGTCCAAAGGTCCTGCCATTGTTCGAATGTGAGGGCAAATTGGGTAAGAGTGAGTCGGTGGAGTGCCTCGGATACCCGTTTCAATAGCATACTCCGATTTGGAAAATCAGTTCCCTTCAATAGATCATCATGAATTTGAGTCAACTCTTCGACGTTCTGATTCCTGATTCCATTCTCAATGTTCTTGACCATCTTCTGATATCCAGATTTTCTTAGTCCCTTAGCCAATTCAATATGATCAAGGCGAACAAGCAAATCACTTTTTGCCATCTCCTTAAGTTCAATCATCGCATCTTTCGATTCTTTACCTTGTTTCATCGAATCTATTATCTCAATGGCAGGGGATCTCTGAACAAATCGTGACGCGGCTAACTCGACGAGATGTTTGGTGTACTCAAAAACAGCTCCATAGTAAGGGGACCTGTCAAGCTCATCTCGGACATATTGTGTTCTGTGCCAGAAAACAAGGGGAGCTAGTGACTTGACTATCTCGACGGTAACCTCTGTAGCTCCAACTAACCATGCTGCGGCTTTTGAGTACCGGTTGAGATCTTTCGCTGCACGTACACTCAAAGGGATAATGACTTTGTTGCACACACTCTTTGCTGTATTGAAATGGCATCCATCGCAGAGACCTGTCTCAACTGTGAGTCCAGTGGATTGACTCTTATCAGCGCGGATGCATGCTCCGAACTCTCTAACAACTGAACGCATGAACTCTGATGCCTCGGGTGAAATTGAAATCTTGTCAGCTAGATTCCAGATTGTGAGTAAATTCTCTTCAGTAAGAATGGCTGGAACCTGCCAAAGCTCATCATATCCGAATAACCTGTCATCCCGTGATGAAAGAATCAGCTCTAGATCATTGACTGTAGGCATTGTTATTGGAACAGCTATTCCAAAGCGGTCTAGGAATGGAGGCCCGATCTCGAAGGTACCAGCATCAGCAGGATTCAGTGTTGCATATAGGCAATATTCATCGCATCGTTTGATTTCATCATAGTACTTCATTTCTCCTTCAGCGAGGAGAGAGAGGAGAATATTCTGAGCATGGGGTGTAAGCCTGTTCACCTCATCAATAATTTTCCAGAAATCGGTGACAAACCTACGCCACACAACTACTTCAACACCATCTTTCATCAAAGGACCTGGTTTGAGTGTAGCAATCATCTTTTCCTCTGTGAGTTGGGGGTGACCTCGCAGGATACCATCCTCAACCTCCTCTAGGGATTTCCCGGTCATCATACGACCTAGGATTTTCGCGAGAGTTGTCTTACCACCACCATGGCCGCCCACGAGAAGCATCGCAGACCGTGGCACTAATGCATTCAAAACACAAGTACCCACAATAAAAGGCAACTTGGCAGTCTTAACTGGATTCTTCTTTGTGCTTGATGAGCTGTACTTAATCTCTAAGTCTGATGAATGCACAAAGAGACCTCGACTCTCAACTGTCGCAACGACTTTCAATACTAGCTTTCGAAGCTCGTCACTCTGGATACTCATCGGAAACACCTAGCACGAGATAGTATCCATCTTAACCGTTATGAACCTAGCACTTGACGGCGCGGAAGTGATTCTGAAACTGGAAACTCCTGAATCCACAAGGTACAAATAAGGATGTGAATTCGTCTATGTAACCTGCTTATAATGATGCGTGAGTAGTTGGACTGATTCAGGGGAGTTCTTTTTTTGGAGTTTGTCTTTTTTAGCCTAATATCAATCGGAGTCGGAATCGGTATCCTAGCATCAATGGTTGGAATAAGTGGAGGTGCATTCAAGACTCCAATACTGATTATAATATTTGGACTAGTTGGCGAGCTCGCAGCATCATCTTCTTTGATATCAGCCTTATTTGTTGCAGTTGCAAGTACAATAGGCTACTACAGAAAGGATTCACAGCTGATTGGTTACAAAATCGGTCTTCTGTTTGTTATCACAACAATCCCGGGAGCATACTTTGGAGTCTTACTTAGGACGCTGATTGGTAATAGGGAGATGCTTATTTTCATCTTTGGCATTCTACTCTTTCCGGTTGCCTTGAAATTGCTTCTAGCAATGCCAAAAAGTCAAAATCATACGGATGAAGAAAAACGATCTCCACAATTCAATCAAATGGATCGGAAAAAAGTGAAAATCGCGATATTCGCCGCGTTCTTCGCTGGTATGTTAGCAGGATTTATTGGTCTAGGTGGTGGTACTATCATTGTACCACTTCTGTGCATCTTACTGGAGTTTCCCATGATTGCCGCCGCTGCAACATCAATGTTTACCATGATCTTCACTTCTTCCGCGGGGACAGTCATGAATTTTATATTCCTTTTTCAGACTGAGAACACGACCATTTTCTTGTTCTATGGAGTAGCATTAGGGTTAGGTACTCTTATCGGAGGCCTCATTGGTTCGAAATTTGCATACCATGTGAATACAGCGCAACTACAGAAGCTCTTTGGATTCCTTCTCATTTTCCCATTAGTAACGATGATGAGATTAGGACATCTATGGCTTGATCCCAGTGGTTCAGACTTAATCTTGGCTACGATAGGAAACACAATCATCTGGCTACTGATTAGTTTACTAAGTTGGATGTTTTCCTCCTATCGAGATCAACGAAACAAAAAAGGGATTCAAAAAAACCATGAGAGTTTTTCGACTCCAATAAGTGAATGATATGCAGACCATATCCTCACAATGTCGAACGGCGCGAAAACCGTACCTACTCCGAAGACGTAATATGGTTTCAAGGAACTGGCCGAGAAGCCAGCACATTAGTGAGGTTGAAAGTTGGGCGAAGAAAGAGAATTTGTTGAAATGGTAACTCTCACCACTCCGGAACAAGTACCAACTGAGCGAGTTAGTCAGTATTCTGTAGTGACTTTTGCCGCAGAGTTTCTTCAACTCCTCAGACGCTATGATATCCTAAAAGCCAAGATGGAAGATAGGGGATTGGAGTTTGGTGGGAGAGTCTTACTCATAGGACCACCAGGAACTGACTTTGGAGCTTTCATTCACTTTCTAGCACGGGAGGTGCCAATCAAGATAATTAGTTACAAAATGGAAGGTCTTCTTGACGAGAACAAAAGGGGGCCTGACTCACTAAGAGTAGGGTTTGAGTTCTCAAAAAGAAATTCACCATCTGCGTTGTATATTGAAAAACTCGAAGCAATCGGACCAATAAACTCGGTGCAGTCTGTTGTGCTTCAAGATGAGATAAAGAACACTAGTTGGAGTGGGGACGAAGTGATTGTTATCGGAACCACGACAAGACCAGGACAAGTGGATAGGGAGCTACTATCACTATTTGATAGAACATACATTGTGGAAGGGACATCCATCGAAGACAGGATACGAGTTTTTGAGCAAGTCTTGAAAGGTCGTGAGGATTTTGATGTTTCAGTTGTTGCAGAACTGACTGAAGGTTGGGGTTTCTCAGACATTAATCACCTCGCAACGAGTCTGTATATGACAGATGAAGCAGAGAGTGGGGTGATTCCACGGGAGAGAATCGAAGAACTCATTGAGCTTAGTGGCGTGGTTGCATTTGGAGATTCAAGATTTCTAGATTCGGTAGTACGGAAAACAAGTGGTGCACGACAAACTGAACTCAGCAAGATTAGTGAAGAGTACCCAGATGAGTTTCTGGACCAACTCTACCTAATGGCAGTTGGTGATGATTACCCTGAAACTCAACGGGTGATAGAGGTCCTTAATGAGGGTCTACCTCTTTCAGCCAAAGATAAGGAGTTCTTGAGCAGACATCCCTTTCTCTTGACTGGTTCAGCAGAAGATCGGTTGACACGTCTTCTTCGAGCAAAGAAAAGCAGCGATAGACTTCATAGAATAATGGGAAGATGAATAGATGGGTGAAACAAGCGTTTACATCAAATCGGCAAGGCTAGGAAACTTTCTGTCCTTTTACAAAGGATTAGTTGAGTTTGACAAAGGTCTCACAGTTCTTGCAGGTCCAAACGGAGCTGGTAAAACATCCATCTTCCATGCTCTGAAGTTTGCTCTTGGTTCCAATCAGAGGGAGAACAGGTACAGCAAATGGAGTGATTTCATTCGACATGGTGCCAGCACTGCTGAGGTAGAAATAACAATCAAGGTAAACGGCCAAAACAGAAAATTTCTCCGAAAGATAGATCGCGATGGTATCCCTCGAGCGTATATTGATGGAAAGCGTGTGAAGGCAGCTGAACACAAACTTTTGGTTACTGGATTTGGTCTAGACTCTGACAACCCACTTGTATTCATGCCACAGGAGCGAATTAATGCAATCAGGGATATGGATCCCTTTGAAGTTCGAAGGCTTGTTGAAGAGGGCACAGGGCTTGATGTTCTTCGGGACAGGATAGGACTACAAGAAACTGAAGTCACGCAGAGTCGTCAAAAATTGGACTCAGCTCTTGCAGAATCAAAGACGGTGGAACGAGAATTAGAATTACTGCAACATGATATGTCTAGACTTGAGAAGAAGAGGGCATTACAGGAACAGGAACGAGCCCTTGAACAGGAACTGAAATGGTCCTCTTTTGACGACCTTTCGTCCAGGATGGAAGAAACCAAGAACGAGATAGAGTCCGTAGAGTCTGGACTTGTAGGTATTATTGAAGAACAATCAACAATTGAGAAACAGATTTCTGAGCAAGATGAAGAGTGTACAACAATTGAAACCAAACTTGCAGGTCTACAGACTGAAATTGGGAGAATTGAAGCGAAGATAGAAGAAGAAGAAAGGAATCTTGCTAGGCTCGAGGGCGATTCAAAAGGACAGGTTGTTGAACTTCGACAGTTGGAGAGCAATGTTAGAGTAGATAAAAGAAAAGAAGAGAAACTGCGAGAAGATCTTGATAGAGCATCAGCAGCAAAAGAACAGTATATGCAAAGTCAGAAAGAATTACGTGAAGAACTCGGAGATTTGGAAGAGGAAAGATCAAAGATACAAGATGAACTTGCAGCGTTTGCTGATTGGAATACGAAGAGAGCTGAAGCCCACGGCCTCTACAAAGCGCTACAGGTTGAGATTGAGGGCAAGGATCTTTTGATGAGGAGTCTTCGTGAACGAGTCCAAGTGGAAGATGCCGAGCTTCAGTCTATAGAGAGTAAATGGTCACACGTCTGGACAAAGATAGAGAAGACAGATGAGAAGGAGTTGACTTCGAGGAAATCTCAACTAGAGAGAGAAATAGCGTCTTTGAACGAAGAGAGATTCAGAAAAACAAGTCTTGTAGCCCAACTTCAGAAGGATATTGATGAGATCAGAGTAAAACTTTCTGAAACTTCGAAGCGGATTCCTGAATCAGTTGGAGAACTGAAGGATGCAATCTCTGAGCACGGGCTTGAATCTGTTGAGGGACCTCTCATTGAGATGTTCACAGCTGACGATGACATCTCTGCTGCAGTAGAATCGGTACTGTCTGGAAATCTACCTCTTGCTTTCATTGCGAAAGAAGAATCTGATTACCAGCTCATGCTAAAGTTACGGAACAAAGCCGAAGCACCGGCTCCAATCATACTATTGAAGGATGATGATATCGAAGAACAGAAACCTGATCTACCTCAAGGAACTGGAGTTGAGGATTGGCTTTGGAATTGCATAACTGCTGATTCAGAAACGCAGGGTCTTTTCAGTCGCGTATTCGGTGATTTTGTGCTTGTCAAGAATACTCAGACGGCGACACGACTTTCGATGAAGAAAAACATGAAAGTTGTTACTCGAGACGGATATGTAACAATTCCAGTAGACGCTCAGATCGTAAGTCATCCGAAGAGTGAACCATCCGGGTTGGTTTCCACAGCACCTCTACAAACTAGATTATCAAACTTTGAAAAGAACCTGAAAATTGAACGAAAACACGTCACAGAAATTATGAGCAAGCTTGAGAAACTCTCCAATGAAAGAGAAGAAACAATGGATCTTCTCGGACATATAACTCGCTGGGGATCAACTTGGGAGCGTCGGCGTAAGTTGACCGAAAGTATACCCGAGCTGGAGGAACGGATAGTTACCATCGATGATGAATTGAAAACCCTCCAAGGCGACTATGGTAAGTCTGAACGGGTGCTTAGAAAACTCGACAACACGCAACCTCCTGAGAGAAGCAGATTAGTTGGGCAAGAATCTGCAGTTAGAATCAAACGCAGAAGGGTACAAAGTGAATTGACGAAGGTCGATAACAAAACCCATGCTACAGAGAGAGATGAGGAACTAAAGAAACAGGAACTTCGAAGAACTGTAGAGAATATCACCATGCTTTCAGATAGCCTCTCAGATTTACGTGAAGAAATCAAACAGTCCAAAGATACCTCTTCAGCAATTCTTGAGAAGATAGAGGTCATGCGTGAGAGTGCAGAGAATACAAAGGAATCCCAAGCGTCAGCAAAAGAGGAACTTGAAGGAATCAAGAATGTCGCTCGATCTTTAAGTGAACGACTTGTGGCTCTGAATCTCAATGTCAAGAGTCGACGACTCGTAGTCCTTCAAGCGAAAAGACAACTGACAAACCTCGAGTATGATTTGGAATTAATAGAGCAGGAACTTCAGGGAAAGGAACGGCCTGAAACCATTCGTGTAATCGATTTGGTCAGAAGTCAACTAGTGAAACTCCGGCACATCCTAGATGATTATCAGGATGTTTCTGAAACCGTTGCACACACTGAGAATCAATTGAAAGGGAGGTTGAAAACACTCGTCGAACGAGTAGCTGAGTTGGGAGAAGAACTTGATGAAGCGGAGTCTGCAGTTCGGAATATCAAAGAGCAATATCACAATGGAATGAATGAAACTCTTCGCAATGTGGAGAAAGGAGTGAACCAAGTTCTTGGAAGAGTGCAGTTTCCAGGAAGTGTCAGGTTCGAGTTAGCCCTACGAGAGGGAAGATATGGAGTCGAGTTCAAATCGAGAATCAAGACTGAAGGATTTGGAGCAATCAGTGCGGGTTCTGGGGGGGAGCGTTCGCTCATCGCTATTGGGTTAATCCTAGCTCTTCAGGGCTTCAACCCAGCACCTGTCTATGTGATGGATGAAGTAGATACTTTTCTTGATGCCACTAACACCGAACTTGTCAGCAGATTATTTCATGATGCGTCTCGACGCAGTCAGTTCATACTTCTCACACCTGCGAAGAGCACACACCTTTTGAAACATGCAGATAAGATACTGGGAGTTGTGTCACCAAATGGCGTAGACCCGTCAGTAATAATTCAAAGTCCAAAATTCAAAGCACAATAAAAGGAGAGTGAAACCGTGAGCGAAAATGATAGTCTTGCAATGCGAGTGTTCAACATGGTTCAGGCAGTCCGCTCAGGGGATATCGACCCACTTGAACTCAAATTGACTGAAGCGTACAAAGATCTTCAAGAGCTTGCATCTAAGATAGAAATTAGAATCGATATTGATGAAATGCTAAATGAGGTTCTCAGTTCTAAGGTCATTCGCGTCCAAGAGCTTGCTCGAGTGCTTGCTGCTCCGGAGATATATGTGAACCGATTAAAGGGTCAATCCACTCGCGACTTGGCCAAGCTGTTAACTCCGAAACAACCTGTGATCATTGGTCATTTGGAACACACTTCTTTAGGTACAGCGCTTGATAGAGTGTTTCAGCTTATCGATGCAATGGCTCGCAAACCACCTGTAGATCCAATTCCTAAAACCACAAATCTGCCGGACGGGTATACTCTTGAAACTGAAGACTCGGTGTTTCTGGAGGATTTAGAGAAATTCCTCCAAACTATCAACAATGGAAAAACCAAATTCGATGATCTCATCGAGAGTGATGAATTCGATGTCTTTCTGATGCAATTTCTCTACGTCGTAATTCTTGTGTCTAAGGGTCGCTTAAGTTACAATCCGGAAACACGTGAAATCTCGAAACCTTCGATGGCAGTGATTGATTCTACATAAGAAAAGTAAAGCCATGCTTGATTTCTCAAGCATGAACTTCAACAAGATTCTCTTCTGCATCTTCCACTAATGACTCGGCGGTAGTTTCGAGGCGATTATGGAGTTTCAGTTTAGCAACAGCAACGAAGCCAATGAGAGATACGACCACTAATCCTATTGCAGCACCGACCAATGGCGGACTAGTTGATCCAGCTACTTCAGCCCAGACCCCGCCAATTCCCATTCCCACAACCTGCACAGCGGTGAAGGCTACATTGAGAAGAGCGAAAACACGACCGCGGAGTTTGTCTTCGACGAGCTCCTGCATTAGTACTGATAGTGGTATGTTTAGAGTGACATCTACTGCTCCTATTATTGCCCATGATAACATCACGGTGAGGAGGTCGAATGCTAGGACTAGAGCAAAGACAACGAATCCAGCAAGAAGACCTGCAGATGCAACAAGATAGAGGGGCTTGTTCAATTCCTTCTTTCTGCTGAAGTATATTGCAGCAACTGCTCCAGTGGCCGCACCTGCACTCAGAATCAAACCAAACTGTGCTGATCCTAGTCCAAGTTCACCTTCGAGGTACGGAATGAGGAGTGCATTCAGAATACCCGAGGAAGCTGCAAGAAGCATAGCAAACACGAATAGGAAAGAGAGGATTGCGTTTCCAGCAACATAACGAGCACCTTGAGCGATTTGTTTCATGAGAGATTCCTTATCGTCTCTGCTTCTGTCTGGTATCAAGTTGGTTCGAATTCCCCGGAGTGCAAATGCAGAGAAAACGAATGTGGATGATGTGATTGCAAACGCAAGGAAATAATCTGGGGCAAGGAGCGCAACGAGAATACCACCAACTGGAGGGACGACTAACTGAACAACCTGAAATGTCATCTGAGATAGAGAATTGGCAGCAACTAATTCATCCCCTTCAACAAGATTGGGGATTGATGCGCTCCTCGCAGGGAAGAACCATGCATTTGCGGTAGCATAGATGAACGTGAGTAAGTACACCCAATAGATTGTGGGCATCACTGGAGGGAAGTAAATAGTAAGCGGAATGAGGAGGATCGTGACTGCTCTAACAACATCAGATGCAATCATTATCGTCTTACGGTTCCACTGATCAACGTAGACACCAACGAAACCTGCGAAGACCACAACGGGAAGAACCTGGACCATTGCAAGGATTGCCATTGACATAGCTGACCCAGTAAGGGCAAACGCATAGAACATGAGGGCAAGAGAGGAGATAGCAGTACCAATGTTGGACACGAGTTGTCCAGACCATAAATATGAGAAATCGCGGTGACTGAGCACTGTTCTGAAACCCTTTGTTTCAGTGGGCTCATCTACCTCTTCAACAATGATAGTCTCTGTCAATAATATTACCTCCTGAAATAAACTTGAGCGATAGCCCTAGTGGACTGACCGTTCTTTGCTTTCTTCCAGACGCGTTTTGTTCCTACAATCTTAGCTAGTGCCATAATGTTTCACAACTTTCTATAGGGTGGTCAC
>VAPC010007482.1_pt1 | contig 11214 bp, 10 predicted proteins | sample 3395121 | NCBI WGS metagenome assembly VAPC01 (sample SAMN08290434, study PRJNA428436) | hydrothermal vent metagenome | isolation source: Deep-sea hydrothermal vent chimney | place: Indian Ocean: Southwest Indian Ridge | depth 1711 m m
GAAACCCAACGGCACAGTTTTTAGTGCTCAAATGTTGTTCGATCTCAGATTTGAGTTCAAACTTGAGTTCAGATTTCGTCAATTTGACCGAAAATTGACCCCATTTGTGTAAATTGATCTCGCAGGTCTTCGAGGTCAAACCCCTTCCCTTTCTTTACTTTTTGAGCAAGTTTTCTGGCCTTGTCCTGGTCGACTTTATCCTGCACCTGCTCGACTAGCGATAAAATGTCACCCATACCCAGTATGCGCGACGCCATGCGGTCAGGATGAAAGGCTTCCAGCGCGTCTGTTTTCTCGCCCGAACCGATATACTTGATAGGCTTGCCAGTAATTTGGCGTACCGATAAGGCCGCGCCTCCACGGGCGTCGCCATCGGTCTTGGTCAAAACCACGCCAGTAAGCGGTAATACCTCCCCAAATGCCCTGGCAGTATTGGCCGCATCCTGGCCTGTCATGCTATCGACCACGAACAGGGTTTCAGTGGGAGAAATCGCCGCATGGATAGCCTTGATTTCATCCATCATTTGCTGGTCGATATGTAGCCGACCCGCAGTGTCGAGAATCAATACATCCGCGTTATTCCTGCGCGCGGTTTCTAGTGCCTGGCGTGCTATCTCGACTGGTTTTTGAGTTTTATCGCTCGGATGAAAATCGGCCTTTACCTCTGTCGCGAGCGTCTGCAACTGGTCGATCGCCGCGGGCCGATAGATATCGGCACTGGCGACCACGACATGCTTTTTTTCCACTTCGATAAGACGTCGCGCCAGTTTGGCTACAGTGGTGGTTTTACCTGCTCCCTGTAAGCCTGCCATCAGTATCGTAACCGGTGGTTTTTGATTCAGGTCTATGCCATCGTGCCGGTCGCCCATCACCGCTACGAGTTCGTCGTTAACCACTTTGATCAGGGCCTGCCCCGGTGAAAGACTACCAATGACTTTCTCGCCCAGTGCTTTTTCCCGGACACGCTCGACGAAATCACGCACCACCGATAAGGCAACATCGGCTTCGAGCAAGGCCATACGTACTTCGCGCAAGCTATCGCTGATATTATCTTCGCTTAGTCGTCCCTGACCACGCAGGTTTTTTAGAGTCCGGGAGAGGCGATCGGTTAAATTTTCAAACATCGTATATACAAAGAAGTAGCAAGGGAAAGCGCGATTATAGCAATTACGAGGCCCGTATTGGGTGCTTCGAACACCCCCTGGGCAGGATTATTATCTATAATTTAAAAATTTCACCCCCAATTAAGCGTTTCACATTAAAATCGGGCATAGCTTCAACACATTCGCGGTAAATCAGGTCTTCTTCACCGGGCTTAAAATGAGTAAGCCAAACATCAGGGCGATGCCTTAGCTTCTTAATATCTTCACCGAGTAGCGATGGGCAGTAGTGTTTAGCAACTTTAGAAATTGCCAGTTCGCTGTTGGAGAAAGCAGATTCGACAAACATCATGTCAATATTATCGTAGCTGTTCAGTACATCCCACAGGCTATCATTGGTCGTTGTATCGCCACTAAACACGACTGTCCGATTTCGTGTGGTAACACTATATCCAACCCCGGGGACCGTATGATTAACAGGAATCATTTCAAATTTGCGCGAACGAATAGTGATTTTTTCACCTGGTTTCATAATTCTGAAGTGCAGTGATGGCTTGTCCGGGGTGGGGAGTTCGGAAAAGTCAGGCCACATTACCCAGTTAAAGATATGGGCCTTGATCGCGTCGATCGTTTCCTCCAAAGCATGGACAATAATTGGCTCGTCGTGAACTCCAAACATACTGTCAGCCAGCAGTGGCAGGCCTACAACATGATCCATATGGGAGTGGGTAAGGAAAATATGACGTATACCGGTCATATTATTCAGCGGCACATCTCCAAGCCCGGTGCCAGCATCGACCAGCACGTCGTCGTCAATTAAAAAGGAAGTTGTCCTAAGATTAGCCCCTATACCACCGGCCCACCCGAGTATTTTAATTTGCATTAATCTTTAAATCTGGTCATTTTTAACTAAATTGATTTGTTAACTCGTATACGCCTGTCACTTCTAGACTAGTTTATAGCAAATTCTAGCTACATTCTTGAAGCAAATCTCCAATTCAACCGAAAATTAGCGTGGAATAATTCACATTAATCAAAACCAGGCCTGGATTATCACGCTATCGGTCACGAAACAACCGGAACCCCTACGCTCCAATAAATCTGATGCAGCTGATCATCTCCTTAGGTTAGTGCGACAGCATAAATTTTCAGTTACACTTATGGTCTAAACCATAAACAAAAAGTAATGTTCCCGACGATAGCAAGTGTTTTCGCAACCGCTCTATACGGTTTGTCCGCATATCTGATATTCAAGCAACTAGGCGACCATACTCTGCCACGCTGGAAACCTTTGGCACCAGCGTTTCTGGCGATACTGGTGCACGCAATGGTGCTAAACCAGATAATTTATAGCCCTATAGGTTTGAACCTGGGGTTTTTTGTCGCTTTCTCACTGATCTGCTGGCTCATTTCTATCCAGATATTGCTGAGCAGTATTTATCGCCGAGTCGAAAGCCTGGGAATAGTGGTGTTTCCCATGAGTGGCCTCGCCAGTTTGACTGCCAGCCTGGGTTATTCCCAACATTTAATTATTACCGGAAGCCAAGCCATACAAGGGCACATCATGGTGTCTGTAATTGCCTATAGCCTGATTATGTTAGGCGCCTTTCAGGCGATCCTGCTCGCCTACCAGGATCACCTGATTCGCTCACACCACCCTGGCGGTTTCATACGCTTCTTACCACCGCTACACGAAATGGAAACGCTTCTGTTCCAGTTTCTAAGTTTTGGCTTTATCGCACTAAGCGCGTCATTGATTACTGGCTTTATCTTTCTTGAAGACATTTTTGCGCAGCAACTGGTACACAAGACTGTCCTGTCTATCCTGGGATGGTTTATTCTCGGCATCCTGCTATTTGGTCGATTTCAGTTTGGCTGGCGCGGTAAAACAGCAATTCGCTGGGCGCTTTCTTCCTTTGCCTTTTTAATGTTGGCTATTTTTGGCAGCAAATTTGTACTTGAGTTCATCCTTTAACCCTGAACACATCTCATAACGTCTAGCCCCTTGAACGATATACCGCTTTCCCTGTTGCTGATTGTCCTGCTCGGCTTAATTCTAATGTCGGCATTTTTCTCCGGTTCCGAAACTGGCCTGATGAGGCTTAATCGTTACCGGCTTAAACATATGGCAGCCAAGGAGCACGGTGGTGCCAGGCGCGCACTGGAGTTACTCGCTCAGCCCGAGAAACTGATCGGCCTGATCCTGCTGGGAAACAATTTCATCAATATCCTGATCATCCAGCTCGCTACCTATATTGGCTATAGATTATATGGCGACGTTGGTATAGCAATCGCTACTGGTATTTTAACCCTGGTCTTACTGATATTTGCCGAAGTAACCCCCAAAACACTGGCGGCAAGCAACCCGGAAAGCATCGCCTTCCCGGCAGCATACGTTTACAAGCCACTATTACGGCTGTTATCTCCATTGGTAACAATAATCGACTGGATCGCAAAAATAATTTTGAAATTTTTGCTGGTGCCGGAGAAAACCCAGGAAAATGATGCGCTTAGCTCCGAAGAATTGCGTGTCGCCGTGAATGAAACCGGTGGCCTGATACCCGATTCGCACCGCGATATGCTGCTCAGCATTCTCGACCTGGAAAAGGTTAGCGTCGACGATATTATGGTACCGCGCAGCGAAATTATTGGAATCGATCTGGATGAAAACTGGAATGATATTCTCAAGCAGATCACTACTTTGTCTTACACCAGAATTCCAATTTTTTCTGGCAATATCGACCATATTATCGGCATCGCGCAATTACGAAAAATATTACCTTTAATGATGGCCGATGAATTTAATCAGGAAAGCCTGACAAAATTAACACGCCAGAGCTATTTCATACCGGAAGGCACGCCCCTGACCACGCAGTTACTTAATTTTCGAAAAAATAAACGCCGCATGGGCTTTGTTGTCGATGAATACGGAGACATTCAGGGCCTGGTGACAATCGAAGACATCCTGGAAGAAATAGTCGGCGAATTCACTACCGATCCGACCGACTTGCACCAGTCTTTCATTCTGAATGAAGACGGTAGTTTTTTGATTGATGGCTCTACTCATATCCGCGAAATTAATCGTAATCTTAAACTCGACTTGCCGAGCGAAGGAGCCCGCACTCTGAACGGGCTCATTCTGGAGCATATGGAATTCATCCCCGACGCTGGTACCAGCCTGAGAATTAACCACTACCCGATCGAGATTATGCAGGTGAAGAACAATATGGTTAAAACGGTACGCCTGTCGACGAAGCAAATCTTGCCCCAGCAAACCGTATCAACCACCGATGGCTAAACCGCTGTCACAGTATCGATGCTGCGAATGCACCAGCATTTTGCCCAAATGGTCAGGGCAATGCCCTGAATGTAAAAGCTGGAATGCGATCGAGGAAATTCCCGTGATTTCCGCGATTGGTAAACGCATCACCAACCGGCACGGTACCACGCCAACTTCCGAAGTATTGCGGCTCAATCAAATCCCGGCGCTCGGCAGCCCTCGATTCAGTTGCGAGATATCCGAGCTGGACCGGGTATTAGGTGGCGGCCTGGTACCGGGATCTGTCATTTTACTGGGTGGTGATCCTGGCATCGGTAAATCGACTATTTTATTACAGTGCCTGATCCAGATTAGTCACCGGCAACGGGCCCTCTACGTGACCGGCGAAGAGTCGCTTCAACAGGTAAGTCTGCGTGCGCAGCGCCTCAAGCTCCCTGGTAAAAGCTTAAAACTACTGAGTTCGACTTGTGTGGAGGAAATCATTGCGCAGGCTGCCAACAGCAACCCTGCAGTGATGGTGATCGATTCGATTCAAACTATCTTTACCAACAGTCTGCAATCCTCGCCAGGTTCGGTCAGCCAGGTTCGGGAAAGCGCTGCGATGCTGGTTCGACTCGCCAAGCAAAGTAATATCACGATATTTCTGGTCGGTCATGTCACCAAGGAAGGGCAATTGGCCGGGCCCAGGGTACTCGAACACATGGTTGATACAGTCCTGTATTTCGAAGGTGACGGTTCGACCCGGTATCGCGTGATTCGCGCGGTAAAAAATCGTTTTGGTGCAGTGAATGAAATAGGAATATTCGACATGAGCGATGAGGGTTTGAAGCAGGTTAGCAACCCTTCGGCTATATTTCTTTCGCGCCATGAACAGCCGGTACCGGGCAGTATCATCATGGTGTCACGCGAGGGGACCCGGCCTTTACTGGTCGAAATTCAGGCTTTGGTAACCGAGAGCCACGCTGGGCATCCACGTAGAATCAGTATAGGACTCGAATCGAACCGACTAGCCATGTTGCTAGCGATATTACAACGTCACGGCGGTATCCCGCTCTACGATCAGGATGTATTCGTTAACGCAGTTGGTGGCGTTCGTATTTCAGAAACCGCTGCCGATCTGGCGGTGGTACTTGCGATACTGTCTAGTTATCGTGATCGCCCGGTAAGCGATCATTTGCTGGTATTTGGTGAAGTCGGATTGTCTGGCGAAATCAGGCCGGTACCCAATGGCGAAGAACGGTTGCGCGAAGCGAGTAAGCACGGATTCGAAACCGCGATAATACCGAAGGCGAATATGCCCCGGGGAAACCGTGTCAAAAATTTAAAATTGATTCCAGTTAATCATTTGGCTGACACACTGGATGCATTATAATTTCTGTTGTCCGGTTCCTATCTGGCCGATATTTAAACACAATTAATAATATGACTAAAACCGACGAGAAACTAAAGGATTTTGAAAAATCGCTGATCCGACTGGAAAAGATTGTATCGCAGATGGAAGGTGGCGAACTCGGTCTGGAAGAATCACTGGCTCAGTTTGAGAAAGGCATCACCCTCGCCAAATCCTGTCAGGATATCCTGACCAGGGCTGAATTGCGTGTTGAACAGTTGATTGAGAAAAACGGGTTACAGCAGACCATTCCATTTGATGATTCAGAAGACCTTTAATCGAGTCATGACCAGGCATCCTGGGCACAACGGATCAATCTCAGCGTTGCAAAACTTAGCAATAACTTTGCTAAAGATGGCCCCATGAGCGAAGCGATTGCTTTTAGCCTTGCTTGCATTACGCGTCTTGATCCTGATTATTTTACATCCCAAAATGAGTCACCCGGACTTAATCAGAGATCCCCAGGATGAAGATTGATTCGGAAGGGTTCGAATCGCTCCTCGCACAATATCAGCTCAGGGTTGAACAGACACTGGACCACTGGCTGCCAGAGGAAAAGGTCAATCCGGCCGAATTACACCAGGCGATGCGCTACTCGGTGCTGGCGCCTGGCAAGCGTGTGCGACCGATACTGGTCTACGCTACTGCCTCGGCAGTGGGTCTCGATCTGTGTCTGGTAGACGGGGCCGCCGCCGCAGTTGAGATAATTCACGCCTACTCACTAATCCACGATGACCTGCCGGCTATGGATAACGACGATTTGCGACGGGGTCGCCCGACCTGCCACCGGAAGTTTGACGAGGCAACAGCGATACTAGCCGGGGACGCCCTGCAGGCGCTGGCATTTTATATTCTGAGTCATGACAACACGATGACCAGCAGTAGCAAGGCACGCCTGCAGATGATCGAAAAACTTTCCCTGTTTTCCGGGTCACGTGGTATGGCAGGGGGTCAGGCAATCGATCTGGCCGCAGTAGGCAAAATGCTCAACATAGCCGAACTGGAAACTATGCACATCCATAAAACCGGCGCTTTGATTAGAACTTGCGTTCAATTCTCGGCATTGAGCTCGGAACAGCTCGGCGCCGACCAGTTCAGAGCCCTCGATTCCTACGCAAAATATATCGGACTTTCATTCCAGGTACAGGACGACATACTCGACGTAATCGGCGATACCAGCACTCTGGGAAAGCCTCAGGGATCTGACTACGAGCGCAACAAACCGACTTTTCCATCGATAATAGGACTCGATGCTTCGCGCGATAAAGCCCTCGAATTGCACCACAAAGCTCTGGATGCGTTGTCGATATTTGGTGAGGAAGCCAATGTTTTAAGGTATATTTCTACCTGGTTTGTAGAGCGCACTCACTAGTCGGAATTCCCGCCGTGTTGCAGAGTAGTGAAATACAGTAGAAATTCAATAATAGACAGTTAACAAGTCGATAAAATTAATGTTATTAACCATACCTATCATCAACCGGGCCTGTTCTGGTATACCTGAACTTGCTATTTTTTCGCCGAAAGCTGGATATCACCTTTCGCATCAACCTGTGCCATTTACCGGCCTTCTGGTGAAAAGTAAGAGTTCTTCTAATGTCATCTGAAAATTCTACGTTACTGGACAGCATTCAGTCACCAGCAGACTTACGCGCGCTCGAACAAAGTCAGTTACCGCAACTGGCTGCCGAATTACGTGAGTTCATCATTCAAAGTGTCTCCAAAACTGGCGGTCACCTGGGCTCCGGGCTCGGTTCTGTGGAACTCACCATCGCATTGCATTACCTGTACGATACACCGCATGACCGCCTGATCTGGGATGTTGGTCATCAATGTTATCCACATAAAATACTGACTGGTCGTCGCGAACAAATGCCCGGGCTACGGCAAAAGGGCGGTTTGTCCGGATTTCCAAATATCGGCGAGTCTGAATACGACCATTTCGGTGTTGGCCATTCAAGCACTTCGATCAGTGCCGCTCTCGGTATGGCAATAGCGGCTAAAGCACAGGGTATCGATCGAAAAACCGTAGCCATCATTGGCGATGGTGGTATGACGGCAGGTATGGCTTATGAGGCATTGAATCATGCCGGCAGCATCGACACCGATTTGCTGGTGATTTTAAACGATAACGAAATGTCGATATCACCCAATGTCGGTGCCATGTCCAGGTACCTGTCTCGAATCTGGTCTGGAAAAATATACGCCAATTTCCGTGCGGGAAGTAAGAAAGTATTGCAGCAAATACCCTCTGCCTGGGAATTCGCGCGTCGCACAGAAGAACATGTGAAAGGCATGATTGTTCCAGGCACCCTGTTTGAAGAACTCGGGTTTTCATATTATGGCCCTATCGACGGCCACAATTTAACTGACGTTATTCGACTGGTGAAAAATCTTCAGCAGATCCGAGGTCCGCAACTACTGCATATCGTGACCCAAAAAGGCAGGGGTTATGCCCCGGCCGAAGAAGATGCCTGCAAATTCCACGGTGTCGGACCCTTCGATCCGGCAACCGGCCAGCCAAGGTCATCGAGTAGCCCCGATGTGCAATCCTATACCCAATTATTTTCTGACTGGCTGGTGAAAAAAGGTCAGGAGGACCCGCAACTGCAGGCGATTACCCCGGCAATGCGCGAAGGCTCGGGGTTGGTGGAGTTTTCCCAACAGATGCCAGAGCGATACCACGATGTCGGCATAGCCGAACAGCACTGTGTTACGCTCGCTGCAGGTATGGCGCGCGACGGATTAAAACCCGTGGTCGCGATTTATTCTACCTTTATGCAACGTGCCTACGACCAGTTTATTCACGATGTGGCGATACAAAATCTGGACGTTCTGTTTGCTGTGGACCGAGCCGGCATCGTTGGTGCCGATGGGGCCACTCACACCGGTAGTTTTGACATCAGTTATGCCCGTTGCATTCCCAACGTAATTCTGATGGCGCCGGCAAACAGCGATGATATGTTTGAATTGCTCAATGCCGCCTATCAATACCCAGGCCCTGCACTGGTTCGTTATCCGCGCGACGCCGTAGCCAGGCCTGAAACCATCAATACCACCAATGCGGCGACTATCGGCAAGGGATTGCTAGTACGCGAGGGCTCAGACACGGCGCTATTGGTATTCGGAACCCTGCTTGATATCGCGCTTGAAGTAGCCGAAGAACTCGATCTAAGTGTCGCCAATATGCGTTTTATCAAACCGCTAGACGAGGAATTAATTAATCAACTGGCGGAAAACCATAAAAATCTGGTAACCATCGAAGATGGCACTATTTTGGGGGGTAGCGGAAGTGCTGTGCTAGAATTTCTCAATCAACAGCAATTGACCAACCGATGCCTGCGTCTCGGCCTGTCCGATAACTTTCCCTCGCATGGCAGCCGGGAACAGGTTTTGCACGATTTCGGACTCGATAAAGTTGGAATTATGGGCTCGATTATCAAATTTATTGGTAATTGAATATTAGACTCTTAAAATCCGTTATTTCTAAAAAATACCTAAATTCCACTTGAATAGCGTTAATGATGGCGTCTTTTAGTGTATTCACTTACAATTACTAATGGTATATTGATGTTTTTTTCAACATACCATCAACCTTTGTATATTTTAGAGAGTAGTTATGTCTGACTTAGTGACTGGCACTGTTAAATGGTTTAACGACGCCAAGGGTTATGGTTTTATTTCACAGGAAGGTGGAAAAGACGTGTTTGTTCATTTTAGCGCTATACAGTCTGAAGGTCATAAAACACTTCAGCAAGGACAATCCGTTACCATGAAAGTTAGCGAAGGTGCGAAAGGCCCCCAGGCCGAAGACGTATCACCCGCTTAAGCCCAATTAGATAGGAATCCCCTAACATTAGCGTGGCTCTGGATACCAACACCGGGGCATTCGAGTTTCAGAAATAGCACGCTGCTATCTCTGGATAAGTCGGTTGTGACATAAATTCGGATAAAAAACCCACTATACCCTTAACCTACCCTGATTCATTCGCCGAGTTACTCTCCTGATCAGTATCTACATAATATGCATACACCTTGCCGCTTTATCTATCGATTTATCAGCCTGCAGATGCGAAAATAGTTTGATGAGTATTTGCCTAAAAGAACAGCGTCGGTATAATAACCGACTAATTTACTCAGGTATTACTATGCTGGATCGTTCGCTTGAATATCAATTAGTGGGCCCGCATGGCGCTGCCAGGCGTGGAAATCGGACTTCACTGCCGATCACAGGTGCGTTGCTATGAAGCAAACAGCAAACTCGGTATCGACAATTCCTGATGTCCAGGGGGCCGTCGATACACGCCAGTTAGCAATAAACAAAGTTGGCATCAAGGATATCCGGCACCCGGTGATCGTCAAAGACCGGTCGGATGGTGTACAACATACCATTGCCCAGTTCGACATGTACGTATTCTTACCCCAACAGTTCAAGGGGACTCACATGTCCCGGTTTGTGCAAATTCTTAACGATCACGCAAAGGAAATAACGGTCAATTCGTTTAACGATATGCTGAAAGAAATGGCAGAAATGCTGGAGGCTGAGTCTGGAAATATTGAAATGCGCTTTCCTTATTTTGTCAACAAAAAAGCGCCCATATCGGGCGTTGAATCACTGCTCGACTATGATGTCACGCTGATAGGTGAAATAAACAAGGGTGTCACCAATACCCGAATTAAAATTCTCATCCCGGTAACGAGTTTGTGCCCCTGTTCCAAGTCTATATCTGACTACGGTGCCCACAATCAACGTTCCCATGTGACGGTAAATGCGAAAACGAAGGGGTTTATCTGGATAGAAGAAATTATTGACATTGTCGAAAAACAGGCTTCATGCCAGCTTTACGGTTTACTCAAACGGCCGGACGAAAAATTTGTCACCGAACTCGCCTACGACAACCCCAAATTTGTCGAAGATATGGTGCGCGATATCGCTGGGGAACTCAACAAGGATGAGCGCATTCGTCAATATATACTGGAGTCAGAAAATTTCGAGTCGATACATAATCACTCGGCTTACGCGTTGATCGAGTACGACAAAGATAGTTAACCGGGCTTGCCCGGGGTCAGGTCGGTCGGTAGCGCCACCTACATTCAAAAAATAATAAATAGATATCCAGATGGACTCATGCTTATTACGATTAAATGACGGTCCAGCCAAATCCTGAATCTTGACTGGCCATTACCGGGGTTGGGATGCCCTCAAGCTGGTTCAATTGCCGGGCGACAATAGTCGGGCAATTATTTTTTTTCGATATATGCCCGACGATCAGACAATTCAGGTTCGAGGTATTGATTTGACGTAACAGACGGAGTGATTGATCGTTCGACAAATGACCGAGATCACCTGAAACTCTTTGCTTAACCAGGTACGGATAGGGTCCGGTTTCAAGCATTATCTGGTCGTAGTTAAATTCCAGAAATATCCCGTCCAGATTGTCGTAAGC
>VAPC010058744.1_pt1 | contig 11186 bp, 8 predicted proteins | sample 3395121 | NCBI WGS metagenome assembly VAPC01 (sample SAMN08290434, study PRJNA428436) | hydrothermal vent metagenome | isolation source: Deep-sea hydrothermal vent chimney | place: Indian Ocean: Southwest Indian Ridge | depth 1711 m m
ATTCTTGCTCTGCCTCTTGCTCTGCTTGCTAATAACGCAGGGCAAGTATTCTTTGACCAGGAAAAAGTGAAAGAGATTACCGGTTCGGTCATTCTAGACTCGGAAATTATCCCGGCTAGCCTTGAAATTATCACCAATCGCCAGGCTGAAGATATCTCTAACAAAATTGAGGATACAGACCAACCCGAAGGACAGCAGTTAAATCTATTTAATTTGATTTATTCCATGGAAGAAGAAAACTGGAAGAATTTCAAGCAAGCTCTGCTCTCAGACCAGGTACTTGGGAACTGGATTACCGGAGCAGTCACAGGTTTGTTCCAATGGCTGGATTCTGAAGATCAACTGCCCTTCATATCCTTGAATATGGCCCCTTTGGTTGAAAGAATGAACGGACCCGAAGGAGAAGCCGCGGTGGTGGCTTTTTATGATTCTCTTCCTGATTGCACAGATCTCCAGATGGAGGAAATGCAAACTCCACCCGGAGCCCCGCTGCCCAGGGCTAAAATGGTCAAAGAACTGTGTAAGCTTTCCACTTTTCCTCATTCGGACCAAATACAAGTTTATAACGATGTGATGCAGATGGTGGTTGAGGCAACTCCACCGGAATATAATGCAACCCAGTCATTCCTAAAAACGGGCGATCAAATCGGGGGTGCATACACAGCGAAATGGAGTTTACGCACCATACGCTTAAATCTGGCTACGGCTTTATTGGTGCCAATAGGACTGTTATTCTTGATCCTGATATTTGGAGTACGGTCAATGGAAGGACTGGGACAATGGTGGGGAATACCCCTGGTAGGAGGTAGCTTAATCACTTTGATCACAGCCCTCCTGTATCGTCCCCTCTGGACAGGCATACTGACGGACCGCATGCCCGAGGCGATCCCGCCAACCTCACTTTTATATCATGAGCTTATTGGAGCAAGCACGCGGATCATTTCTCCCATTTTTAATCCTCTGCGCTGGCAGTCGTTTTTGATCCTGCTGATAGGAGTGGGATTATTGGCGATGGGCTTTATATTGAAGATGAAAGAATCGGGGGAGAAAGGATCCTGATCGATTTCCACACGGGGATCAATAGAGGCGGACAACAAATATAACGATAATAAAACCGGGAACAAAATATTTTGTTCCCGGTTTTATTGAGGAATAATCCCCGGATGTTATTTGTAATCGCCCAGATTAAGCATCCATATTATTCTTTGTCGAACAGGTGTTCTTTGAAGTAAGGCGTCAGAAGCAAGACAATTAAGATGACTCCTTGAGCTCCAGCCATCCAATAAGTGGAAGTGAAAATTGAAGGGGCCAGGGTGTCTGCAGGCACCAGAGATGCTGTTGGTGGGCGCAAATAATGGGCAGGGAATGCGCCGATGGCCATCATCGCCCCGGTTAGAAGGGCTATATACCAACCAGACTCTTTTCGCTGGGCAAGTTTCCAAATCGCCAGACCGGCAAAGACGAAAACCAGAAACATCAACGGGCCCGTGCGGCGAAGAACTGCCGCGGCTGGATCCAAAAGCGCCGAAGCGGGGTTCTTTAAGATCACACGCAAAGCATGGGGGAAAAGCATAAACCCTTGAGCTCCTAACATCCCCAGAAGGGTGAAAACCCAGAACATAGCGTTTTTAGTTTTCTTGTCGTTCTCTTTCAGGAATAACATGACCAAAAAGGCGACAAAACTTAAGAAAAAGGTGATATACGCAGGGGGGAATTTCTTGAGATTTTCCAGCCAACCTAAACCGATATATCCGTTAACCATTGCGGGAATTGAAAGCAGGAACATTGTCATCGGCCAGGCCCATTTTTTGCCCGCATAAAGCGCAGCTGAGACAGCGATCAATGCCAGACCTGCCAGCATTTCAATACCGCTGTAGATTGAGCCAACATAGAGTCGACTCAAAGGACCAGCCGAAAGGTTTGTGGCTTGTTTTGATTGTTTTAGGATTAATTCATCCATAGTTGTATCAAAAAGACCGGGGGCTATAAAAACTATAAAAATGCCCATAAGTATGGCGATTACTGCCATTATCGTCCAATTGTTCTTTTTTTCTGCCATTTCAAAACTCCTTTATATTTGATGAGAAGAGGGCGATAATTTGTTTCAACCCAGAGAATAGCACACCAAAAGGAGGCTGTCCTCAACTTATGTCAAATATATGTGACAATAAAGATGATTGAGCTAACAAGAAAGGACAATCGTTTATCCAAATAATTGGCTCTTGAGGGATTTGTTCCTATCGGCCAGCCCGTTCAATATTACCTGAAAGGAGAAGGAACCAAAGGGTTAAAGATCAAAACCCGGTTTAAACCGGGTTTTGATGAGGCGGAGGGGGTGGGATTCGAACCCACGGTGGACAATAAAGCCCACAACGGTTTTCGAGACCGCCCCGATCGGCCACTCTGGCACCCCTCCTTTGAAAAAATCGAATTAGACAAAGCGGAACGAGAGTAGTAAACTCAACGGAACGCAGTGTTAGGGCAAACGGAACGCAGCCCCGGGAGCATCCAGGATATATTCCCGAAGATGAGAGACATTAGATTTTCCTTAATAATTTTGTTGAGAACCCCTTTAGTTAGAGAAACTTCCTCATTGGTAACATACTTCCTCCAGAAAATCTCCAGATTTGTAAGCTACAATGAGGCAGGTTTAGGGGGGATATCAGGTAAACAATAAAAAGAGCAAAGGGGTTCATCAACCAGGTAATCGTTAAAAAGAAGGAAAGCAAATATGAAAAAAAGAACCATAATAATTATTATTGTTGTCGCCCTGGTACTGGCGGGTTCTGTATACGGAATTGTCAGTGCCCGGCAGCGCAGTCTGGTCAGCACCAGCGACCTGCAAACCTACCAAATTGGATACGGCGATCTCAGCGCAGTGGTAGACGAAACGGGAGAGGTTCACGCAGACCAAAGCGCCAACCTTTTCTGGGAAACAACAGGTGTGGCCGAAGGGGTTTCCGTATCATTGGGAGATAATGTGTCAGAGGGTCAGGTTCTGGCAGAGTTGAGAGAAGGATCTCTTTCTCAGGCATACTTCCTTTCCCAGCAAGAACTTATTAATGCCACCCGGGCCCTGGAAGATATTTATGAAAATGCTGCTGCAACGGCAGCTCAAGCACAATCAGCGGTAGCTCAAGCCCGTGACCAACTAGACACGGCAGACTATCGCTGGATTCTCAACCAACCCGGGAACCGCTACTCGCCTGAAGAACTCGCAGCGGCAAAGGCCAAGCTGGTAATAGCAGAGAAACAATTGGCAAGCAAACGAGATCGCTATGAAAACGCCGCTGGCGCAGTTGATAAAGCGCAAGCCCAGCTTCTCCTTACCAGTGCAATTAATCAATATCAGCAAGCTTCATGGTATGTCAATTGGCTCAAGGATGGAGCTGATGAAATTGAGATGGCAATTCTTGATGCCAATGTCGCGGTAGCGCTTGCCAGCCTTGAATCGGCGGAACGGCAGTACGATAAGGTAAAAGATGGACCGGACCCTGATGATATAAAGATGGCGGAAGCCAGGATTGCAGGAGCCCAGGCCTCACTTGATGCCGCTTTTATTACCGCGCCCTTTGACGGCGTCATTACGGCAGTGAAGGTTCTTCCCGGAGACCTGGTAGCCCCCAATAGCCTGGCCTTTCGAATTGACAATCTTAATAACCTGCTGGTAGACGTAGCAGTTTCTGAAGTGGATATTAATCTGATCAGTATCGGACAGCCAGCCAAACTAGCATTTGATGCCATCCTTGGCAAAGAATATCAGGGTGAAGTTGTCAGTGTATCTCCCGTGGGTATTCTGCAGCAAGGGCTTGTTTCCTTTGAGGTCACTATCAAAGTACTTGATGCAGATGAAGAAGTTCGGCCTGGCTTAACTGCGGCCGTACAGATTGTTGTCCGCCAGGTGGAAGATGCCCTGTTGATCCCCAATCGGGCTGTCCGTTGGGTAAATGGAGAACAGGTGGTTTATGTCTCGAAAACTGGAGAAGCGCCAACTTTGAAAGACTTGAACAGGATACCTGTCACTCTGGGAGCTTCATCGGATGAATTTACAGAGTTACTCGAGGGAGAGCTGGGTGAGGGTGACTTCCTGGTTCTCAATCCGCCCAGCATTAGCATCTTTGACGAAATGGAACCCGGGCATAGCGGCCCCCCTGGGGGCTTTCGATAATTAGCAGGAGATTTATATGAGCAAGTGGGTAGTTGAAGCTAAAGATATAACCAAAGTCTACCAGATGGGTGAAATTGAGGTTCATGCTTTAAGGGGGCTCTCCATTAATATTGCCCCGGGTGAAATCTTATCCATTATGGGCCCATCGGGCTCTGGAAAATCAACCTTGATGAATATTTTGGGATGCCTGGACCGTCCAACCTCTGGAGAATACAGCCTGAATGGAGAGAGTGTGGCCACCTTGTCAGATGATCAGCTGGCAGACATACGTAATCGGGGAGTAGGTTTTGTATTCCAAAGTTTTAACCTGCTGCCCAGAGCAACAGCCCTGACCAACGTGGAACTTCCTATGAGGTATGCCGCCCTGAATGGACGCAATCGAAAAGATGTGGCCAAAAAGGCTCTGGAAGCCGTTGGGTTGGGAGATCGCATGCATCACCGCCCTAATGAGCTGTCCGGAGGAGAGATGCAGCGGGTAGCGATTGCGCGGGCGCTGGTAAATAATCCAGCTATCATCATGGCAGATGAGCCAACCGGAAACCTGGATACAAAATCGGGTGATGAAATCATGACCTTGTTGAAAAACCTCAATAAGGAACGTGAGACTACTTTAATTATCATTACCCACGACCCTGAAGTTGCAGAGCAAACTAACCGGATAGTATCCCTACGGGATGGATTAATAGTGGAGTAAGAAAATGAATCTAGGATCTTCATTGTGGGAGGCTCTGGAAAGCCTCTCTTCAAATAAAGCACGAACAGCCTTAACCATGCTGGGTATTATCATAGGTGTAGGCGCGGTGATAGCCATGCTGGCCATTGGTACAGGAACTGAACAAGCGATCGTCGGAGAAATAGAAGGCATTGGCACCAACCTGCTATTTGTGACAACCGACCATGAGGATGTAAACAACCCTGAACCACTAACAATACAGGACGCAGAAGCCTTGAGCGATCCGATATTTGCTCCGTCAATTGCGGCTGCTGCACCAGTAGTTCAAGGACAGGCGGAATTGACCAACGCCGGAGAAGTAAGGGTTGCATCCCTGGTTGGAGTGACTGAAGACTACAGCCTGGTTCAAACTATTGAATTGTCGGAAGGCGAATTCTTTACTTCTACCCAGGTAAATGGACTGGCTTCGGCAGCCATTCTGGGCACTAATATAGCGGAAGACCTGTTTCAGAGAAGTGATGGACTTATAGGAGAAACAGTCAGGGTTAATGGACAACCCTTCAGGATAGTGGGGATACTGAAGAAAGAAGGCGGATCTGAGTTTGGATCAAGCAAAGATGACCAGATCCTGGTTCCCTTAACTACAGCTCAAATTAGATTACTGCCTCGCAAATCAAGCAACCAGGTGGATATGATTTATGTATCAGCGATCGACTCAGACTCAGTAAGATCTGCTGAAGAAGAGATTGCCCTCATTCTGAGGGACCGTCACAAAATTAAATTGACCGAAGATGATTTCAGAATTCTGACCCAGGAACTCTTCCTGGATTTCGCATCCACAATAACTGGTGTTTTCACTATATTTCTGGGAGGTGTTGCTGGTATTAGCTTACTGGTCGGCGGCATCGGCATCATGAATATCATGCTGGTATCAGTCACTGAAAGAACCAAGGAAATTGGCTTAAGGAAAGCAGTTGGCGCTAAAAAGATTGATATATTGACCCAATTTCTGATTGAGTCATCCTTGCTAAGTGCTATCGGCGGGATGATTGGTATCCTGCTGGGGTGGTTGTTGTCCCTGGGCGTTGGCATGATCGCAGCAGCTAATGACTTCCTGCTAAAACCGGCTATTACAGTAAACGCAGTCCTACTGGCTACAATATTTTCAGCGGCTGTAGGGTTATTCTTTGGCATTTATCCAGCCAGCCGGGCTGCCCAGCTAGAGCCCATAGAAGCTCTGCGCAGTGAATAAAAATTGATTGTGGAATATGATTAACCATAGATCAGGCAAAATGAGTTAGATATGGACAGAATTCTTGTAGTTGATGACGACAGGGATATTGTCAGACTGGTTCGTTCCTATCTGGAAAAAGCCGGCTATCAGATTCTGACTGCCTACGATGGAGACACTGCCCTGAAAATCCTTAAAGCAGAAAAACCCCAGCTCTTGATATTGGATTTAATGCTTCCGGATAAAGATGGCTGGGATGTCGTGCGCCTGGTTCGTTCAGACCCCCAGATCGCTGCAACTCCGATCATAATGCTTACCGCCCGCGTGGAGGATACTGATAAGATCGTCGGACTTGAAATTGGAGCAGATGACTATATCACCAAACCCTTTAACCCCCGGGAAGTTGTTGCCAGAGTGAGAGCGCTGTTGCGCCGGACGCAGCTGCAGCAGGACGCTAAAACACCTTTGAGATTACAAACAGGCGATTTAATCCTTGATATTGGAAAACGGGAACTCACTAACCTCGGAAAGTTAGTTGACTTGACTCCCTCAGAATTCGAACTGTTAAATGTTCTAATGCAAAACCCCGATTTTGTGATTACCAGGACTGAACTGGCGGAAAAGGCGCTGGGGTATGGTTCTGAAGGAATCGGGCGAACGCTGGACTCCCATATTAAAAACCTTCGCAAAAAAATTGACCAGCCTGGTGCTAAAAAATCATTTATTCAAACGGTTCATGGTATTGGTTACAGGTTGAGGGATCTGTCCTGATGAATCAACTCTGGGTGAGGATCAGCCTGACCTTTGTGGCAATTGTTTTATTTCTGATCATAGTTCCCTCTGTAATATATTTAACAATCCAGGCTGATGAAATCAATATAGGCTACATTGATGAAGTCCACAGGGATCAAATCCCCGAGGGGGACAGAACAACAATATTATCCAGGTTGATTGGATACCGTGAAAGTGAAATTGTTATTAGGCTGGGCCGCATCCTCCTGTCAATATCCTTTTTGGGCATTCTGGTGGGAGTGATCAGCAGCCGGGGATTGGCTGCTCCCCTCAATAATTTAGCCAAAGCCGCCCGGGCAGTTGGTTCGCAAGATCTTTCCCAGCGGATTGACGTTAAAGGCAGCAGTGAGATCAGAGAGGTAGCGGTTGCTTTTAATGCTATGGCTGAAGACCTGGAACAGGCCGACAATCTTCGCACTAATATGCTGGCAGATATTGCCCATGAACTCAGAACACCGCTTACTGTTCTCCAGGGAAACCTGAGAGCCATTCTTGATGATGTTTATGAGCTTGACAAAGTTGAGGTTGCCCGGCTTTATGACCAGACCCGTCAGCTTTCTCGCCTGGTGGATGACCTGCACGATCTGGCATTATTAGAAGCTAAAGAATTTTCTCTAAACCTCAGTGAACTGAACTTAATTGAAACAATTCAGAATGTAGTGGCAATTTACCAACCAATTCTTGAAGATCAAGGCATTTCACTTGTGCTGGATTTGCCAGAATCCATCCACCCGATCCAGGCAGATAGCGCTCGGATTGTACAGTGTATAAATAACTTGATCAATAATGCTATGCGGCACACCGACCAGGGGGGAAAGATCACCTTAAGTCTGTTACAGAAAGGTGGAAAGATCCAATTGGTCGTCAAAGATGATGGAATAGGCATTGAGGCTGAACATCTTCCGTTTATATTTGATCGATTTTACCGGGTAGACCAGGATCGAAATCGGAAAACCGGCGGCTCAGGACTGGGACTGGCAATTACTCAGGCTCTTATTCAAGCCCACGGGGGGGAGATCTTTGTTTCCAGCCCCGGAATCGATCAGGGCAGCGAATTCAGGCTGCTGTTTCCTTGTTAACCAGTATATTGACCAAAAGACATTTTTTACTGCCAACTTCCGGGATACCATTGCCTGATGAACGATGAATTGAAGAGGGCAAGTAATCCCGGTTCTTGACATCCCAACGGTTTTTGGTTATATTAACCTTCTTGAGAAATTGTGTGCCATAATAATAGTGGATCTGAAATCACCGGAGTATTAAAAAAACTGGGAAGAATTTAATCTAATGGACCATCTGCTTATCATCATCCTGATTGCCCTGGCTCTGATTTTTGATTTCCTGAATGGATTTCATGATAGTGCCAACGTTGTGGCGACCATGATCTCATCCCGGGCGATGACGCCTACGGCTGCGCTGCTTATCGCCAGCACGGCAAATTTTATCGGTCCATTTGTTTTTGGTGTGGCGGTGGCCAATACCATTGGGCAGGATGTGGCGCTGCTCAGTTCAATCACCATCGCGGTCGTATTGGCTGCTTTGTTAAGCGCAAGCATCTGGAACCTGGTCACCTGGTTTTTTGGAATTCCTTCTAGTTCTTCGCATGCTCTGATTGGCGGGATCGTGGGCGCAGTGATGGTAGGATCCGGAGCGAAAGCCTTAAAATTTGATGGCCTGGCACTGATTGGCCTGGCACTCTTTTTATCACCGGTACTGGGATATGTCCTGGGGCAAATCACCTTGAAGGTCAGCATGTGGGCTGTTCGCAATGCGACGCCCAAAGCCAATTTATTCTTTAAGTACGCTCAAATTCCTACAGCCTTCACACTGGCGCTCAGTCATGGAACAAATGATGCTCAGAAAACAATGGGTATCATAACCATGGGGCTGGTTGTGCTGGATTATCAGCAGGTATTTATTGTTCCCTGGTGGGTCATTCTGTCCAGTGCTGCTGCGATCGGGATTGGTACTGCTTTAGGTGGATGGCGGATTATCCATACCCTGGGCGGCAAATTTTACAAGATCAGGCCCATACACAGCTTCACCTCACAGCTGTCATCGATGATTGTCATTCTCGGTGCCTCTTTATTCGGTGGTCCGGTAAGCACAACGCATGTTGTCAGTTCGTCTATAATCGGTGTCGGGGCCGCTCACCGAAAATCCATGGTTCGTTGGGGAGTGATGAGCGACATTTTGATTGCCTGGTTCCTGACCGTGCCGGTAACGGCAGGATTAGCGGCGCTTTTGTACTTTCTTGTTGAATACCTCATCCCTTGAGGATACTAGAAAAGGGAAGGGTTAAGAAATGGAGGTAAATGATGGGTATCGCAGGAGTTTTTAAAAGGGGTCCAAGAGAAGACAAATTTGTTGGTTTATTAATTGAGCAGACCCAGATCACAGTGCAAGGTCTTAAGCTGCTTGAAAAATGGCTCAGCAAATCCGAGCTAAAAGATAAAGCTATCGACCAGATGCGGGCGAAAGAAATCGAGGCGGACGAAGTGCGCCGAATCTTGATCGACGAGCTGCACAACACGTTCATCACTCCGCTGGACAGGGAAGATATCTTTATGATATCCCTTTATATCGATGATATTATCGATTACTGCTACACAACAGTGGAGGAGATGCAGTTGCTGGGGATCGACGCGGATGAACATTTGATACGGATGGTAAAGCTGACCAGAGAAGCGACGGAAGAGCTAGAAATGGCATTTCACCGTTTATTTGCTAACCCCCGTGTGGCAGGTGACCACGCCAGACGTGCCAAAAAAATCGAAAATGAAGTAGAGCACCTTTATCGTGTAGCAATAGGCGAGCTGTTTACACAAGCCAAGGATTTCAGTCCCTTAATGATCATGCTTCGCCGCAGGGAAATCTACCGGCATGTATCTAACATGGCAGACCAGGCGGACAAGGCTGCGGACATATTGGGCATGGTGGTGATGAAGCTGACTTAGACGAGACAGGCATAGTTATAAAAAAAGTGCGCCAGTTGCATCTGACGCACTTTTTTAATTGTTTGATCATTTTATAAATCAATCGATTCATTATCAAGGCAATTTCTTTTACAGGCTCAATTCCTGCATTATTCATCAATTACCTCAACCCTTGTTTCGATCTACCTGTCTTCCAGATTATTGTGGAGTAAGCTTGAGGATCGAGCCTTCCAGGTCCACCAGATAGACTTCTCCAGCTTCATCCTGGTCAATTGCAGCGATTCGGCCGCCGACACGGAAGAGCTGTTGGTTCTGCCACTCCCCGCTGGGCGTTTGCAGCAGCCCCCAGACCAACCCGGAGCAGAAGTCGCTGTACAGGTAAACCCCCTGCCATTCCGACAGGGAGCCCCGATATACAGCACCGCCGGAAACCGAACAGCCCAGTGAATGGTCATATTCCCAAATGGGATCAGTTACCTCAAGCTGCACCGGGGGAGAACCCTCATAAGGATGGCTTCCTTCCAGGTAATCCCAGCTAAAATTTGGTCCGGCGGGAGCATCAGCGGCCAGGTAGTTGATCTCTTCCCATTGATTCTGACCCACATCGGCAATGTAAAGGTCGCCATTAGAGGGATCGAAAGTGAAGCGCCAGGGATTACGGAGCCCATAAGCCCAGATTTCATTTCCGAAAGGATTATCCGAGGGGACGGCATAAGGCTGCTGGTTAACATCGATCCGCAGCAGTTTCCCCAACAGATTATCCAGCTTCTGGGCATTTTCCCGAGGATCCCCGCTCCCCCCGCCGTCCCCGGAGGCAATCCATAAATAACCCTGAGGTCCGAAGCTGATCTGGCCCCCGTTGTGGTTCTTGAACGGCTGGACAATCCTCAGTACCTTGGACTCAGAACCACCGTTCCCGCGATCAGGATCGGAGGAAACCACAAACCGGGAAACCACTGTATTCCCGCTGTTATCGGTGTAGTTGACAAAGAAAAAACCATTGCTTTCAAAATCGGGATGGAAGGCAAGACCGAGCAAGCCTTGCTCCGATCCCTTGGACCCCACCCGGCCCTGGATATCCAGGAATGGAGTGTCCAGGAGCACCTCGCCATCAAAGATCAGGATCCGACCTCGTTGTTCAATGATGAACAAACGCCCGGAGCTGTCCCCGGCAGAAGTCAGACCAACTGGCCGGTTAAGGTTGGAAATCACCTCCGACCAGTTGTATCCGTCGGGGTCGGGAAATTCGATCACATTTGGGGCGGTGGGTATGGAGGCAGGCGCGTCAGTCGGAGGTATGGTCGGTGTCAGAACCTCAGCGGATGGGAGGGCGGCAGGAGCGGTGGAAGGAATGTGTGCAGGTGTGTCAGAAGGGAGAGGAATTGC